>ENA-UONW01000105-UONW01000105.1-human-gut-metagenome-genome-assembly--contig:-CS52-NODE-105-length-127855-cov-8.386714_pt1 | contig 127855 bp, 139 predicted proteins | sample MGYA00242463_ERZ724010 | MGnify/ENA metagenome assembly ERZ724010
TTGCGCGGCTTATATCCCCGCCCTGAACGACGGGACTTTACGCCGCTGTCGGTAAGGGACGTCGATGCTATTTGGGCTCAAACAGAGCTCTTAAGGCATCGGCAGCGCCGGACTTCTTGCGAGAGGGTTCGGCGTTTTTATTATCTTGCCCGATTTCTCGGCACGGATACTCTTCTTCGATTTCATCTTTGTAATGCGAAAGCGGCGAGTCCGATTCTAAAAAGCGGTCGGCCACGGCTTGTCCGACGCCCTCGTAACGCAAGATGCGGTGCGTATCAAACTCAATTTCCAGAACGCGACCGATTCGGTCGTATCCGGCCGAGAGAATGCCTCCGCGACGAATGGGTTTGCGATGCATGACGGCCTCCGAAAGAACATCCCTAATTCCTTCGGATTATAGGACGCCCAGTCGGACCGCTCTCGTAACAATTTTTTCGGCCTTTGCGTTCAAATTCCTACAAATTTTCCGAAACATCAGAGAAAAACTGTGCTAATGTGTCGCGTCCCGAAGGAAAGCGATTTTTCCGACCGTTTTTTCATTCGCGAGAAGTCGTTTTGGTGTTCAAGCTCTTTCATTCATTTGCTCCCTGTCGGGATTTCGCATGTCGTTGCAGGCCAGGCAGATGAAAGGATGTGTTATGGCTAAAAAGAAGTTGCTGACCGAGAAAGAACTTCTCGCGATGCCCAAGAAGGACTACATGAACGAACGGCAGGTGGAGTTTTTCCGCAACCGTTTGCAAATGATGGAAGCTCAGTTGCAAAGCAACGCCAACCAAACAACGGAGAACTTACGCGAAACAACAGTGGTTCCCGATCCGGCCGATCGAGCCACGTTGGAAGAGGAGCGCACATTCGAGTTGCGCACACGCGATCGCGAACGCAAGCTTTTAAAGAAGGTGCAAGCCGCCTTGCGCCGTATCGATAACGGTGAATATGGTTGGTGTGAAGAAACCGGCGAGCCCATCGGAGTTGCGCGTCTTTTGGCGCGTCCGACAACGACCCTTTCTCTAGAAGCGCAGGAACGGCGCGAAATTCGCCAGAGGATGTACGGCGACTAATCGGACCGTCGAACCGCAATAGGCCGAGAAGGAGGGGGCAGGGTTTTGCCTCCTTTTTCTTTCTTAAGGCTGACTTGAAAAATGAAAAGGTCCACAGAATCCGAAAAAGGAAAACTCGGTATGCAGCAGTTACTCGGAACAACCATTCTTTGCGTGCGTCGCGGCAACGTCGTTGCCATGGCCGGAGACGGTCAGGTCACGCTCGGCAACGTGGTTTTTAAGGGCACGGCTCGCAAGGTGCGTCGCGTGTATCACGATAAAGTCATTATCGGCTTTGCCGGCGCAACGGCCGATGCGTTTACGCTGGTGGAGCGTTTTGAGGGTGTGCTTGAAAAGCACTCCGGAAACCTGATGCGCTCGGCGATTGAACTCGCGAAACAGTGGCGCACGGACAAAGCCTTGCGACACCTGGAGGCTATGATGATTACGGCTGATGCGACCACAACGTTGATTGTCTCGGGAAACGGGGATGTGATCGAACCGGAAAACGGCATTGCCGCCATCGGCTCAGGAGGCTCTTATGCCTTAAGTGCGGCACGTGCCCTGGCCGAGCACACGACCATGGATGCTGAAGCCGTTGCGCGCGAAGCGCTGAAAATTGCTGGCGATTTGTGTATTTACACCAATCAGAACGTCACGGTCGAAGTAATCAAAGCGAAGGAGTAAAGCATGACGGCAGGATCTGTTATGACACCGCGAGAAATCGTCAGTGAACTGGATAAATACATCGTCGGTCAAGACGATGCCAAACGTGCCGTCGCGATTGCACTACGCAACCGTTGGCGTCGTGCGCGCGTGCCCGAGCCGCTTCATTCGGAAATCACGCCGAAAAATATTTTGATGATCGGACCGACTGGCGTCGGAAAAACGGAGATTGCTCGGCGACTGGCGCGCCTGACAGATGCGCCGTTTGTGAAAACAGAAGCGACGAAATTTACCGAAGTGGGCTACGTCGGTCGCAACGTCGAATCGATTATTCGCGATTTGATGGAATCCGGCATGAAGCTCATGCGCGAGCAGCAAAAGAGGCGCGTGCACGTGCAGGCAGCCGAAGCGGCAGAAAATCGTGTTTTGAATTTACTCGTCCCGCCGACAACCCAGGTAACAAACCCGGACGGCACGCCCGTCGCTCCCGTCGAAGGTGTTGCTCGGAGGCGCCTACGGGAAGATTTGCGCGCCGGACGCCTCGACGAAAAAGTGGTCGAGGCAGAGGTTCCGGCCACGGGACCTGTCTTTAACATGATTGCGCCCGAAGGCATGGACGATATGGAAAACCAGCTTCAAAACGTCTTTGAAAAGCTACAGCAGCAACAGAAAGAAAAGCGGCGCCTGAAAGTTAAGGAATTGCTAGAAATCTACACGGAAGAGGAAGCCGGAAAACTGGTGGATAAGTCCGAATGCATTCGCGAGGCCGTCGATAACGTTGAAAACAACGGGATTGTGTTTATCGACGAAATCGACAAGATTGCTCGCGGGGGTGAGGTAAACGGAGCCGATGTCTCGCGCGAGGGCGTGCAACGCGACTTGTTGCCGCTTATTGAAGGCACGACTGTTAAAACCAAGTACGGGTGGGTCAAAACTGACCATATTCTCTTTATTGCCTCCGGTGCATTTCACCTTTCTAAGCCCTCGGATTTGGTGCCTGAGTTGCAGGGACGTCTGCCGATTCGCGTGGAGCTAAAGAGCCTGACAAGCCAGGATTTCGAGCGCATCCTCACCTCGACCGATGCCTCGCTTGTCAAACAGTACGAGGCGCTTCTTGCGGCCGACGGTTGCAAGCTTTTGTTTGATGACGAGGCCATCAAACTCATTGCTCAGTATGCTTTCGATGTGAACGAGCACACGGAAAATATCGGCGCAAGGCGCCTTCATACCGTGATGGAAAAGCTTTTGGAAGACGCAAGCTTTGCGGCTGGAAATTGCGCCGAATCGAGTTTCAACATCGATGCGGATTATGTGCGAGAAAGACTCGGTCCGTTAACCCAAGACGAAGATCTTTCACGGTACGTTTTGTAGGGATTTTGCTCAAGTGCACGTTCGGGTCGAAAGAGAGCCGTCCTCCGTAGGAAGCCTTAAAAATACGGCTCTTTGGCTATTTGATTTGGACAACACGCTTTACGATGCCGCCGGTGGTGTTTTTCATGAAATCCATCGGCGCATGGCGGCGTTTATTGCCGAGCGTCTTCACGTTTCCTCGGACGAAGCGACACGCATCCAGAACGCCTACTGGCGTGAGTATGGTGCGACGTTCCTCGGGCTTTACCGGCAATGCGGAATCCATCCTGAAGAGTTTTTTCATGCCACGCATGACTTTGACTTAACGAATCTTGTGATCCCGCTTTTTGCTGCACCCAGCGTACGCGCGCTTTTAAGCGCACTTTCGGGGCGCAAGGTGGTTGTGACAAACGGACCGCACGAGTATGCTTGTCGTGTTCTTTCCGCGCTCGGGATTCGGGATTCGTTTGAAGCGGTGTTTTCTCCCGAGCAGATGCGGTTTGCCGGCACGTGGTACTGTAAACCGGACAAAAGGGTGTTCTTACGTATTTTGGCGCACTGTCAGGTGCCGGCAACGCGAGCGACCCTGGTCGATGACGGATTAAACAATCTGAAAGCAGCCAAAGATCTCGGAATAAAAACACTTTGGTGTGCCGGACGCGTCACTGGAAGGCTTTCTCGACGTCCGACTTTTGTGGACTACGCCGTGCATGATGTCTCAGAACTTGCGAAAATAGCGGTTAAACCAAGATCGGCAGCTCAGGAGATGCACCGTGTGGAACGCCGTTAAGTGGATCGGTTCTCGTTTCTGGAAAGGTCTGGACTTTACGCGCCGGGCAATCGGGAATCTTATTTTGTTGTTGCTTTTAATCGGAATCGGTGTTCTCGTTTTTCGCTCCGATACGGTTCGGATTGAGCCTAAAACAGCGCTTGTGATTCCAATCTCCGGCAAGATTGTTGAGCAATCGGCCTTAGGCTCGCGCGAGGCAGCCTTAGCGTATGCCATCTCGGGAGCCGACCCGGAAACGCGTCTACGTGATGTGATTCGCGCTTTGGACTTAGCACGGGAAGATTCACGGATTGAGAGTGTTTTGGTTCGTGTCGAGGATTTGCAGTCAGCCGGTTTTGCAAGCTTGCGTGAAATCGGCCAAGCGATGGACAAAGTTCGTGCGACGGGCAAGAAAGTGACGGTTTGGTCGAGCTCTTTTTCTCAGCGCCAGTACATGATTGCGTCTCATGCCAGCGAGGTTTTCTTGCACCCGATGGGCGGAGTTCTTTTAACGGGCATCGGAGACACACGTCTATATTGGGGGGAGGCGCTAAAAAATCTCGGAGTGACGGTTCACGTTTTCAAAGCCGGAGCCTACAAGTCGTTCCCCGAGACTTTCGTGCGCAATGCCCCGAGCGAAGCGGCTCTTAAGGCCGATCACTTCTGGATGGCCGATATTTGGAAACAGGTGACGGATTCGGTGGAGCGCTCTCGAGGCCTGATGCCCGGCACTGTCAGCTCCCTCATTCGCAATTTTGAAAGCGAAGTGCGCTTGGCCCAGGGCGATATGAGTCGCGTTGCGTTAAACGCCAACCTTGTCGATGCCGTTCGAGGCGCCGATGAAGTGCGCGTTTTATTGCAGGATCGCCAAGGGCGTAAAAACAATGAGAGTCTGCGGGTTGTGGACTATCTGGATTACCTAGCGGCGACGCCGGTCAAAGAAAGCGGCGAGAAGGGCATTGCTGTGGTAACGCTTGAAGGCGATATTCGTGACGGCGCAAGCGGCATGGGACAAATCGGCGCGCGTAGTGCCACGGAACTGATTCGACAGGCCAAGAGCGATAACCATATTGCTGCGCTTGTCGTGCGCATCGATAGCCCCGGAGGTAGTGCCGTTGCCAGTGAAATGATTCGACGGGAACTCGAAGGGGTGCGCAAAAGCGGCAAGCCTGTAGTCGTTAGCATGGGCGATATGGCGGCAAGCGGCGGCTACTGGATTAGTCTTGCCGCCAACAAAATCGTTGCTGATCCGATGACGATTACAGGGTCGGTCGGCGTTTTCGGCATGATGCCGACATTTGAAAAGACGCTGGACCGCTTTTCCGTCGGGACGGGAGGCGCATATACTGAGTGGCTTGCTCGAGCTAAGAGTCCGGCCCTGGCGCTTGATCCGCGATTCGAGCACATCATGGAAATGACCGTCGAACGTACGTATGAAGATTTTCTGCGTTTAGTTTCCGTTGCCCGTAAAATGCCGATTTCCAAAATCGAGCCTTTAGCGCAAGGGCGTGTTTATACGGGGCGTCAAGCTTTCAAGTTCGGACTTGTTGATGATTTGGGTGGTATCGAGAAAGCGGAACGGGAAGCGCGAAGGCTGGCAAAACTCAAAGCATCGGCTCCCGTTTATTGGTACGAAGAGTCTCCCAATACAGTGAGAAATTGGGTGGAAAAATTGCTGGTTGCCGTCAAGTCAATCGCTCCTTCGGCCACGGGTTCGGTGCAAATTGAAGTTTCCGAACGCATTCTCAGCCCGGCTCAAAGACTTTTGTCGTTGGTTCGCAGCCCTATCGAGCCCCTGGCGCATTGTCTTGTGACGCCTTAGACGACATTTCTGACTTTTACAGACGCAAAGGCCATTTTTGTCCAATTGAAACAAGGACTTAAGCGGTTTTCGTTTTTTGTTCGTGGCTACGCTATGCTAAGTGTTTCGTGGCGGACTTGCCGGCAAGAGTTTCGGACTTTCTGGGGTGAAAAAACCGCTCTGCCCTAGTCCAGACAAGGGTTTGAGCGGTTTTTATATTTTGTTCTTTTTGGATACTCTACTCAGAGTCTTAGTAGTTATATCCCTCGCGAATCCACCGTGCGACATCAACGGCGCAATACGTCAAAATACCGTCGGCACCGGCGCGCTTAAAAGCAATCATCGATTCCATGGTAATTCTCTTTTCGTCGATGCAGCCGGCAGCGGCGGCGCATTTAATCATCGCGTATTCGCCTGAGACGTGATAGGCAAAGGTCGGCGCCTTAAATTCGTCTTTGACGCGACGAATGACATCTAGGTAAGGAAGGCCGGGTTTGACCATGACCATGTCGGCCCCTTCGGCCAAATCCAAACCGACTTCCCACAAGGCTTCGTTGCTGTTGGCCGGGTCTTGCTGGTAAACGTCTTTGTTGGATTTTCCCAGGTTTGAACTCGAGCCGACGGCATCACGAAACGGCCCGTAAAAGGCCGATGCGTACTTGGCCGAGTACGCCATGATACGAGTATGAATAAGGCCTTCATTTTCCAAAGCCTGACGAATCGCACCGATGCGCCCGTCCATCATGTCGCTCGGGGCAACGACGTCAGCGCCGGCTTTGGCCTGTGCCAAGGCCTGTCCGATGAGCATTTGTACGGTTTCGTCGTTAAGGATGTAGCCGGTCTGGTCAATTAAGCCGTCTTGACCGTGTGTCGTGTACGGGTCAAGAGCCACGTCGCACATCACTCCGAGTTCCGGATAGGCCTCTTTAATGGCGTGAACGGCACGTGGAATCAGTCCGTCGGGATTTGTCGCTTCCGATCCGTCAGCCGTCTTGAGCGCCGAGTCGATGGCCGGGAAAAGCGCCACCATGGGAATCCCGAGGTCCACACACTGGCCGCACACTTTTAAAAGTTCGTCGAGTGTGTAGCGCACAACGCCGGGCATGGTCGGAATCGGTTGTCTGTCGCCTTTTCCTTCTTTGACGAACACGGGAAGAATCAGATCATTGACGGTGAGAACGTTCTCGCGCATCAGACGGCGAGAAAAATCATCGTGTCGCATGCGACGCATGCGTACTTGCGGAAATTGACCTAATGTTTGCATTTAGACCTCTTCAAATTTGTCGGGGGAGTTGAATCGCCCTTCGGGATCAATCCAACCTAAAAGGGTTTGCGTCAGTTCCTCGGAACCCTCTTTTTTCAGACCGGAAAAAAGTTGTACCGAAACGTGATCTCCTGTTTTCTCAGCCCGAGCGCGAGCGATTCGAAGGGTATTGGCACGTTCGCTGCGATTGAGTTTGTCGCATTTATTTAAAAGCCACAGTTGCCGAATGTGAGTTTTGCCGGAGAAAAAATCAATGAGCCAGTCATCGGCCGGCATGAACGGGCGCCTGGCGTCCATCACAAGCACAATGCCGACAAGCGAGGGCCTCTTGTCCAGATAGCCTCCGATTAAATCGGCCCACTGCGCCCGTGTGTCGGGAGAAGCCTTCGAGTACCCGTATCCGGGAAGATCCACAAGAAAACCCACGTCGTCTTCTTTTTGTGTGAGACGGAAAAAGTTAATGAGTTGCGTGCGGCCCGGCGTCTTGGAGGCAAACGCCAATTGGCCTTGCCGCGTCAGAACGTTAATCGTCGTGGATTTGCCGGCATTGGAACGCCCGGCAAAGGCAATTTCTGGTAGACCCGGGGGCGGGAGCTGATCGAGCTTGGCAGCCGAGGTAACAAAACGGGCTGAATCAAATAATTTCACGGAGTCGTTCCTTTGTCGCTTTGGAGACAAACGGTGTCGATAAAGCCGCCCCCGAGACAAATATCCCCGGAGTACAAAACGGCGCTTTGTCCCGGTGTCGGAGCCCATTGCGGGACCGGGAAAGAGAGTTCTAAGAGGCCGCCTTCCGAGCGGACGATGCGACACGGACCGTCCGGGGCTCTGTAGCGGGTTTTGACCGAGACGGAATCGGTAAGACTCGGCGCCGTGCCGCTAATCCAACTCGGGGTTACCGCTGTTAGGCTCACGGCTAAAAGATGCGGATTGTTGTGGCCCTGTACGACCCATAGCGTGTTGGTCGCTAAGTCTTTATGGGCTACGAACCACGGCTCGTCGCTGCCGTCCCGACGGCCTCCGATGCCGATGCCCCTGCGCTGACCGAGCGTGTAAAAACTCAATCCCACATGGTTGCCGATGACCTTTCCCTGTTCGTTTTTAATCGGACCGGGTTGTGTCGGTAGATAACGGCTGAGAAACTCCCGAAACGGTCTTTCGCCGATAAAACAGATCCCGGTGGAATCTTTTTTTTGAGCGACGGGAAGGCCGATTTTAAGCGCCAGAGCACGCACATCGCGCTTGAACATATCCCCGACGGGAAAAATGGCTTTGGAGAGCTGTGCTTGAGTCAGGCGATGCAGAAAATAACTTTGGTCCTTTCCCGGATCTGTGCCGCGTAGCAATTCAAACAGGCCCTCTTTTTCTCGTACGCGACAATAGTGGCCCGTGGCGATGTAATCGGCCCCCATGGACATAGCGTGGTCGAGGAAGGCAGCAAATTTAATTTCCGAATTGCACAGGACATCTGGGTTGGGCGTGCGTCCGGCGGCGTACTCGGTTAAAAAGTTGGAAAAGACCCGTTCTTTGTACTCTTTGGCAAAGTTCACGGCCTCCAAATCAATCCCGATTACGTCGGCCGCGCTTGCCGCATCGATGAAATCACGCCGGCTCGAGCAGTATTCCGAGTCATCGTCATCCTCCCAATTCTTCATAAATAGGCCGATGACCTCATAACCGGCTTGTTTGAGTAAATAGGCAGAGACGGCGCTATCAACCCCGCCGCTCATGCCGATGACGACTTTACGCATAGGAAAAAAACTCAAAAGAAAAAACCGATAGGGCAGATTATAGAATTGCCTGCAGCGCATCCGATTTTGACCGGACTAAAGACAAAGACGGAACCAATTCCGGTTCCGTCTTTGCGTAATCACTTTGCGGGTTGCTTTTCGAAAAGTGGTACTTAATGTCCTTTCAGTACCTTGGAATCATTGAGCAACCGATTAGATGTACCCGTACAGGATGCCGAGCATGTAGCCGACGACGGTAGCCGTACCGACACCGATCAGGCCGGGCGCGATGAACGAGTGGTTAATAACGAACTTGCCGATGTGCGTCGTGCCAGAGCGGTCAAACGTCAGAGCCGCAAGGTCAGACGGATAGGTCGGCAGAATGTAGTAGCCGTAAGCCGCCGAGGCCATCGCCAGAACGACTCCCGGTGGCGTGCCGATCTGCAGGGCAACCGGGACGACAATAGCCACGGACGCAGCCTGAGAGTTCACCAACTTAGAAACGAGCAGTAGCACGATACCGAAGGTCCACGGAGCCGCCTTAACCCATTCGGTCAAGCCTTCTTTCAAGGCAGCCAAGTGGTTCGAGAACATCGTATCGGACATCCAGGCCACGCCGTACACGGAAACGATGGCGACCATACCGGCGATAAACACGGACGTGGAGCTCACCTTCTTAGGCGGCTTGCAGAACGCAAGCATAAAGAAGGCGGCCGTAATCATGAACATCTGAATGACAAGAGTCATCGAAAGGCGTTTCGTGCCGAAAAGCGGACGCAGTTCCTTGACAGCGCCGAGAAGAGCGACCATCGCGACGGCAAACAGGAAAATCCACAAACTGCCCCACTGTTTCTTATTGAAGTGGACGCCGATTAAGGTCATCGTTTCACCGTAAACGTACTTACGCTGTTCCGGATCGGCAATCAAAGCCTGGAACTTCTCGTCCTTGTCCAGATCCTTGCCGCGATACACGGAGAACGTGCCGACCATAAACAGACCGACGATAGCGGCGGGCCAAACAATAAAGCCCAAGTGGAACATGTTAAAGGGCTGACCGGCAATCAGATAGTTGCCCTTTTCCATGAAGCCGACCATCGAGACGAAGGCCACGGCCGCGGGCGAGCACATCACACCCATCTGGGCCGCAATCGTGGAAGCCGCCATCGGACGTTCCGGACGCACACCGTTTTTAATCGCGACGTCGTAGATAATCGGGAGCATCGTGTAAACGGTATGACCCGTACCGCACAGAACCGTCAGGAACCAGCAAAGATACGGAGCCAAGTAGCAAACAAAGCGCGGATGTTTACGCAGGAGCTTTTCAGCAACCTGCAGTAAGCAGTCCAAACCGCCGCATGCCTGTAGTGTCGCCGAGGCGCACACCACAGCCAAAATCGTGAGAATCACGTCGACCGGCGGTTTGCCGGGCTTCATGTGGAAGAAAAAGATGAAGATGATAAGGCCGACGCCGCCGATCATACCGAGAGTAAAACCGCCGCGCGGGGCTGCGTAGAACAAACAGGCCAAGAGTACGCATAGCTCTAGCCAAAAGTCAAGTCCTAAATCCATAAAAACTTCCCCTTCGTAGTTAGGTAAAAAAGGACGAGTGTATGATGGCGCATTTGTAACAAAAAGTGAATATTAGAATAACAAAAATTTGATTAAAGTAAAACATTCGTTCTATCGGAGGAAACCGACTGAGGGAAATCTACCCGAAAGGAGTAGGAAAAAGTCCTTATATTTGAAGGAGATGCGCGAAAAACGCGGGTTTTCGGACGGTAAACCATCGTTTTCGTTGTTCTGTAAAATAATCAGAAGTTTTAGGTCGATTGCGCCGATTGCGGTAATCGAAGCCTCATAGGTATTTGTTAATCGAAATGCAAGGACAGACGGCATAGTGCCGCCGGAAAGGAGATCAAAATGCCTGAATTTAAATATGCACCGATGTTTCAGGTCGGCAAAGACGACACGGAATACACGCTCATTACCAAGGACTATGTGAGTGTCGGTGATTTCGAGGGCCACCCGGTTTTGAAGGTTCAGCCCGAAGCTTTGACCGTGCTCATCAATACGGCTTTCCACAATGTGAACTTCATGCTGCGCCGTTCGCACAATGAATGCGTTGCAAAGATTCTCAAAGATCCGGAAAGTTCGGATAACGATAAATACGTGGCACTTACGATGCTGCGCAATGCCGAAATCGCTGCTAAGGGCATTTTGCCGGTTTGCCAGGATACGGGTACGGCTATCGTTCACGGTGAAAAGGGCCAGTACGTGTACACGGGCTTTTGTGATGAAGAGGCCATCAGCAAGGGCGTTTACAAGACCTACACCGAAGATGCATTGCGGTATTCTCAGAACGCTCCCTTGAGCATGTACAAAGAGGTTAACACCAAGTGTAATCTTCCGGCTCAGATTGATATCGAAGCCACCGAAGGCAACGAATACAAGTTCCTTTGCGTTGTCAAGGGCGGCGGGTCGGCCAACAAGTCTTATCTGTACCAAAAGACTAAGGCGATTTTGAATCCGGCTGCCTTGGTGCCTTTCCTGATCGAACAAATCAAGGACCTTGGTACGGCAGCGTGTCCGCCGTATCATATCGCCGTTGTCGTCGGCGGAACCTCCGCGGAAAAGACGATGCTCACGGTCAAACTCGCTTCGACGAAGTTCTATGACAACTTGCCGACAACCGGAGATGAAACCGGTCGTGCATTCCGCGATTTGGAATTGGAAAAGACCCTTCTGGATGCGGCCAACAACATCGGACTTGGCGCCCAGTTCGGCGGCAAGTACTTGGCTCACGACGTGCGCGTCATTCGCTTGCCGCGTCACGGCGCCTCGTGCCCGATCGGTATCGGCGTGAGCTGCTCGGCTGACCGTAACGTCAAGTGCAAGATCAATGCCGAAGGTTTGTGGATTGAAAAACTCGATGACAATCCCGCGGCTTTGATTCCGGAAGAATTCCGCAAGGAAAGCGAAGGCAAGACCGTCAAGATTGACTTGTCGATGCCGATGGATAAGATTCGTGCCGAACTGTCGAAGTACCCGGTTTCCACGCGCGTGTCCTTAACGGGCACCATCATCGTCGGTCGCGATATTGCGCATGCTCGTTTGAAGGAACGCCTCGACAAGGGTGAGGGATTGCCTGATTACATCAAGAATCACCCGATTCTTTATGCGGGTCCGGCCAAGACCCCGAAGGGCTATGCCTGCGGCTCGATGGGGCCGACAACGGCCAACCGTATGGATCCGTACGCCGACCCCTTCATGGCGGCGGGCGGCTCGTTTGTGATGATTGCCAAGGGCAACCGCACGCAGGTTGTGACCGAGGCCTGTAAGAAGTACGGCGGTTTTTATCTCGGAACCATCGGCGGCGTCGCTGCTGCGCTTTCCGAAGCGGCCATTAAGAGCATCGAATGCATTGAGTATCCGGAGCTCGGTATGGAAGCCATCTACAAGATTGAAGTCGTGGACTTCCCGGCCTTTATCCTCGTTGACGATAAGGGTAATGACTTTTTCAAGCAACTCAAGCCTCGTTGCTGCTGCAAGTGCGTTAAGTAACGCAACGCATGAGGCGGTTTGGGTAAAGTAACATCGGCCGGCGTGCCACGTGTGGCGTCGCCGGCCGAAGTGTCTTAGCGCAGAAAACTCCGAGGTGTTTTTGTGAGTGTGATTCAACAGAACGATTTGATTGAAAGTGTGGCCGAGGCCTTTGTGCACATTAACCGGGTCTGTCCGCCCGATTACGAGCAAGCGCTCAGGATGGCTGTTGCGAGAGAACAAAATCCCAAACGACGCGATGCCGTTCGGGGCTACCTGATGCAGTGTCTTTCCGAGAAAAAAGAAGGGGAGCTGATTGACTCGGAGCCCGACATGGTCGTGGTATTTATGCGCGTCGGGCAGGATGTGCGTTGGGCCGGATTCACAGGGAGTCTTCAGGAGGCCGTCCGTGAAGGAATCGGACGTGCGTGTGCGGAGTTTTCTCTTTCCTCCCCGAGTCGAGATGATGCTTTGCCGTCGTCACGATTTACGGCAGGTCGTTCCGTTCCGGTCTTTATCCACTGGGATTTTGTTCCCGGCGAGCAGGTTCAACTGACTGTCGCCGCTCGTTCCGGTGAAGACGAGAGTAAAACACGGCTTCTGATGAAGACCTCACAAGAGAGCATCGCCGATAGTGTTCTCGCGCAAATGAACGAGTTGCGCGAGAGTATTCGTTTTCCGTTTGTCCTCGGAATCGGAGTCGGCGGAACGGTGGAAAATGCTGTCTTAATGGCTCGGGAGTGTTTGAACGATCCTTTGAATATGGCAGAACTTTTGGACCGCGGCCCCCAAACGTCCGTTGAGAACTTACGTACGGAAATCTTTCGGCGCCTCAATGAATTATCCGGTGATACCGGAAGCTTTGTTCTCCGACCTCAGGTGCTTGACGTTAAGATTCGACTTCGAAGCGATCGGTATCCGGTTTGGCCTGTGTGTCTGATGCTTGAGACCGGCATTCTCCGTCGTACGCGTTTTGTTTTGGACGGAACGGGACCGGTGTTTTTCTAGCAAAGCCTGTGTAAGAAATCCCTGAGACGAAAAAAGCACCGCAATTGAGTTGTGGTGCTTTTTCCAACGGGCTTTTCCCGAGGTGTCCCTCGGGAAATCTTTATGTTAGTTGAAAATGCGGTTCGCAATAAACAGAACGGCCAAAACGTACATAAGCCAGTTGAGTTTCTTGTATTGACCGGTCACGAGCTTGAGGGCCACGTAACTGACGATACCGAATTCGATACCGACGGCAATCGAGTACGCAAAGGGCATCATAATCAGAGCAATCATGGCCGGGAACAGTTCTGTCCAGTCCGAGCAATCCAGGTTGGCGATACCGGAAATCATGAAGGCACCGACCATAATCAGGGCTGCAGACGTCGCGCATGACGGCACAATCATGAAGACCGGGCTAAAGAAGACAGCCAGCAAGAAAAGGATGCCGACTGTGAAAGCCGTCAGACCCGTACGTCCGCCTTGTTCAATACCGGCTGCACTTTCCACAAAGGTCGTCACAGTGGACGTACCGAGAACGGCACCGGCACTCGTGGCGATGGCGTCCGAGAGTAGGGCAGGACGGGCACGGGGCAAGAAGCCGTTCTTATCGAGCAAGCCGGCACGGGCCGAACATCCGACGAGGGTGCCGACCGTATCAAAGAAGTCCACGAAGAAGAAGGCAAAGACGATGACCCAGAAGTTCAGGTTCGAGAGCATCGAGAAGTCCATCTTCCAGAAAATCGGAGAGAGAGACGGAGGCAAGGAAACAAGACTCTCGGGAATCTTCGTTACGCCCAAGGGGATGCCGACAATCGTGATGATGACCATGCTGATCAGAATGCCGCCGCGGATGCCTTTGTACTGCAGGTAGGCCATCAGAAGAACGCCAACAATCGTCAGGAACGCCGTCCAATTGGTGAGTTTTCCGAGACCGACGAGGGTAGCCGGATTGTCCACAATGATGCCGGCGCCGCGCAGACCGATAAAGGCAATAAACAGACCGATACCGGCGGCGATACCGACCTTAAGAGCCGTCGGAATGGAGTTGACGACTTTTTCTCGAATGCTTGTGACTGTCAGGAAAATAAAGATTAAGCCTTCGACGAAGACAGCCGTTAAGGCAACGTGCCAGGAAATGCCCATCGTCAGGCACACCGAGTACGTAAAGAAGGCGTTCAACCCCATGCCCGGAGCCAGAGCAAACGGGTAGTTGGCCAAAAAGGCCATCAAAAAACATCCGAGGGCCGCGCCCAAGCAGGTCGCGACCAAAACGGAGCCGAAGGGCATACCGCTTTCGGAAAGAATTCCCGGGTTAACGACAATGATGTAGGCCATTGCCATGAACGTTGTAATGCCGGCGGAGATTTCCGAGCGGACGGTCACCTTGTTCTCGGAAAGCCGGAATTGTTTTTCAAACCAAGACATGATGGATATTTTCCTTGAGGGAGAAAGTTAAGAAAGCAAAAAAAGAAGATGGCGCATTTTAGTCCCGTAACAGGGGTTTAGTCCTTGATTGAACGGAAAAAACTATGTTTTGCTGTTGCATTTTTTCTTAGGGGACTGCCCTGAGAAAACGCTGAAAAATGAAATAGTTCGTTCGACAAAGCAAATGGTCGAAGGACTCTTCGGGTGCTATCCTGCGTGGCCGAGTTTTGCCACGAATACAAGGTATGCAAGATTTTTTCATTCACTTTTCCTTCCAGTTTGCTAGGTCTGTTCCGCTTTTTTGTTTAATCGGGCTCGGATACGCCCTCGTGCGTTGGTGCGGCTTCGGAAAAACCGAAAGCAATGCGGTCGTCAAGTTTGCTTTCAACGTTTCGCTCACGGCAATGCTGTTTCGGCTGTTGGCGCAGCAGTTTTTAAGCGACACGCAGACGGACCCGCGTCTGCTGATTGCGTTTTTCGGAGCTTGTCTTGTGCTCCTCGTGATTTGTCGATTCGTTGCCATCCGGTTTTTGAAAATCGACTCGGTCGGCGCTTCGGTTTTCGGTACGGGGTGCGTGTTTTGTAATAACGGGCTACTCGGATTGCCGCTTGCCGTGGCAATGCTCGGGGATCAATATTTGCCGAGTATTGCGTGTGTGATTACGTTCAATGCCCTCGTTTTATGGACGGCCGTTTCTCTTTTAGTTGAGCAGGGCGGTCGCCGGTTTACGCCGAAAAACTTCATTCTCACGGTTTTTCATGTCTTTAAAAACCCTCTGATTATCGCGATTTTTGCCGGTGTCTTGTGGAATTTCACGCGCATTAAATTCCCGTACTACATCGACGAACCCTTGCGACTTGTCGCCCGGTCCGCGACGCCTTTGTCGCTCATTGCCGTCGGTATGGGGCTGGCGGAGTACGGCATCAGTAAGGGCTTCGGAACCGGTGTGATTCTCTCGGCTGTCAAACTCATTGTCCACCCGATTGCCGTGTTTGCTCTGGCTACCTTAATCGGGCTCGGGCCGATTGAAAAGACGGCCGTTGTCTTTTTGGCGGCTTTGCCGTGCGGAGTGAACGTGTACCTGATGAGCCGAACCTTTCACGCTATTGAGGCGGAAATTGCCGACGCAATGCTCATCTCGACCATGATTGCCGCCGTCACGATGCCCTTTGTTGTGACTTTACTGCGTCAGGTCCACTAAAGGAGAGGGAGAAGTTTTCATACTTTTTTGAAAAAAATATGAAAACTACGGTACTATCTCGTTGCCTTCCCTATTTTATGACGGAGACTTACGATGGTTGCTCAAATTCGCCCCGTTTCTCGCACGGTTATCGCTCTTACAATGGGATGCTTAACCGGTTTTTCAACAGCCCACGCGGCAGGTGAGCAAGATCTCGGCCAGGTTTTAGTGACGGCCGAGAGTGAGACCTCGCCCGCCTTGCCGGAAACATCCTCTCTCGGGACACAAAGTAATCGCGTCAGCCGTGAGCAAATCGAGAGCCAAGCGGCAACTGATATCAATCATGCTTTAACACTTGTTCCCGGCGTCATGACGCGTTCTCAAACCATGATGGGCGGGCAAACCAGCCACGGAATTTATGTCCGAGGAAGGGGCGCGAGTCACCCGGGCTCGGACGTTGCTATTTATTTTGACGGTGTCCCGCGTGCCGGAGCTATTTACGGACAGACGCTCTTTGATGGCATCAGTCTCGGGAGCGTTGAGGCGATTGAGGTTTTCAAAAGCCCGCAACCGGCCAATTTCGGAAGCGGCTATGCGGCCGTGAGCATAGAGCCGCGCAAAATCAAGCGCCCCGGTCAGGAGGCTGAAATTTCGGTCGCAGGCGGCTCGCACGAGACAGTCAATGAAGAGGTCTTTGCCGGCTATAAAAACGATCGGTTTGACGTCAGTGCCGTGCAAAACTGGGCCAGTACCGCAGGACATGTCAACCACTCGCGTGCGCAGCAACAAAACTATTACCTCAATACCGGCTGGCAATTAACGCCGAATGAGGAAGTACGGTTTTTAGCCAACAGAACGCTCGGACAGACGCTGCAGCCCGATAGGAAAACAGCAGTACGATCTGTCGATCGCTATGACACGGACACAACGTTTTTTACCTTGACGATGAATAGTCGCCGCGAGCACTCCGAAGGGTTCCTTAAGGCCTATTACAACGACACACAATACGACATACTCGGGGAAAAGAACGGGAGAGCCGACTCAAGACAGAGTATGAAACTGTACGGTGTTCGGGGCAAGTACAGCCTGACCTTTGCCGAGGCGACGCGCCTGACGGTCGGAATGGATTTAGATCGCACTGAAACAACAAATAGGCAGCGTATGAGGGGAAGCGGCGCAACGACATACTGGGATTTCCCGACGATGACGCTCTTTTCTCCGTATGCGAGTGTATCGCACGACTGGCAAGTCGGAGATGTTGTCGTGACGCCTTCTGTCGGACTGCGTTCCTACACGCACAGTGAATTTAAAGATACCGTTGCTCCGCAGGCAGGTCTTGTTGTTTCCTCCGGGCTTTGGCGGTGGAATGCAAACTACGCGCGCGGTGTGAACTATCCGACTCCGGCGGCCTTACAAGGGTTGGTCCAACGCGGGCCGGGGGTAACTTCCGCGGCGTGGTCCTCTCTTAAGCCTGAAGTTGTCGATCACTACGAGACGGGAATCGGACTTATGTCCGATGAGGAAAATGCCGTCAACTTGACCGCCTTTTACGATAAGGGACGCGATCGCTTTCGCGTTAACATGAGTCCGCACGTACCTCCTGTTTGGAACGACCCCGTGGGGCACTACAAAGTTTCCGGTCTTGAGGCAAGTGTTCAAAAGTCCTTTGGCTCCGATGTCAAAACCTTTGCTGCTGTGACCTATATGAACGTGCGCGCAACGGATAACACAGGAAAGCTTTCCAAGCACCTAGCATACTCGCCCAAGTGGCTCATTCAGGGCGGTGCAACCTGGCGCATGACACACGCTTGGAAGTTATATGTCGATGCGATGTATGTTTCCGATCTTTGGAGCGGAACGAATGCTCGTCCGTCCCAGAATTTCGGCTATTCAACGGATAAGAAACTGAAAGATTTCCTATTGGTTAATGTCAAACTTTCGCGCACATTCGAGCCGCCTCAGGGGTTGCCGAAGAATGCGGAAGTGTTTGTTTCCGTGAATAATCTGCTCAATCGGGACTATGCATGGGATGCCGGCTACCCGATGCCCGGAATTACGGCATTTGCCGGAGTGAAATTCGGTTTTTAGGTGATTTGTCAAAATGGAAAGCCTGACACAAGAAGAACAACTCAAGTCCGATGCGCGTCGTGCGTTTTTCGACGCGCATGCCCACGGGTGGGAAGAGCGCGGTTATCCGGCTGACGTTCGGGTGCATCTTGAGGCACTTGTCGAGTGCTTCGGGATTGAGTCCGGCGAGAAGATTCTCGATGTCGGGTGCGGCGAGGGTGTGCTCGTGCCGTACCTACTTGATCGACTCGGTCCGACCGGCTTTGTCGTCGAGCTGGATAACTCGCTAGAAATGCTCAAAGGAGCTGCCAAAAAATCAGCTCGGCAAATTCAGTGTGTCTGGTCGGCTGTTGAGACACTGCCGCTAGTTGATGAAGATTTTGACCGAGTGATTTGTTTTGCCTCGTTTCCGCACTTTGCCAATCCCGTCAAAGCATTAAAGCAAATTCATCGCGTTTTAAAACCGGCCGGAAGTCTTGTAATCGCCCATCTTTTAAGTCGCGAAGAAATTGCCCGACACCACGCCAAAAGTACGGTGGTTCTCGGCGATGAACTTCCCGGAGAGGCGGCGATGCGGGTCCTTATGACGCAGACGGGCTTTTGCGTCAAGCGTCTTGAGGATAGGCCGGGGCGGTATTTATTGGTTGCTACCAAGGAGTAAGTCGTGATTTCAAGACGCGCACTGATGCTTGGAGGAGCCTGTCTTTTCGTGACCGAAGGCGCTCTGAGCAGCTCTTTTGAACGCTCGTATGTTTTGGGATCGACCCTTTTAGAAGATATCGTTTCGGACTTGACGGCAGGGCGCGCCAAGACGCGGCTTTTAATCAGCGGGTCGGCTTGCCCCGGGCACACCGATGTCAAAGCGTCCGACTTGGTGTTTGCAGCCAATGCTCAAGGAATTTACGTTCACCCGAGGCAAATGACGCTACCGAGCTTAACGCAATTATTTGCAGCTAAAGAGCAGTTGCGCACAAGAACGCACGCAATCGCTATCTCGGGAAGCTGGCTTATCCCCGATGTGCAGATTCAAGCGAGTCGCGCCGTTGCAAAGACTCTGGTGCAAGGCGAAACCTCCGATTTTTCCAACGCGGTTTACGGGCGCCTTCAAAAGCGCCTTGAGCGCATCCAAGCTTTTTCCGATGGCCTTACTCCCGTGCGTGCGCGTTTTCACGGAAAACCCGTTGTATCGGCGCTCATGCAAAAAGACTTTGTCTCCTGGTGCGGCTTTTCCGTCGCGGCAACGTTCGGAGGCGCCGAATCGATGAATCCGAAGACGCTTGGCCAGACGATTGCTCTCGCACGCAAGCATCGCGCCATCGGTGTTGTAGAAAATCTTCAGAGCGGGCAAGAGGCGGGACTGCCGATTGCCGAGGAACTGAAAATCCCGCGGGCGATTCTTTCCAATTTCCCCGGATCGGACGACAATGTTCCCGATTACTTTTCTTTAGTGCGAGAAAACATCAAGCAGTTGCTCCTTTTAACGGGAAATTAAATCCATGGTCGAGTGTATTGCCTCCCTTGTTGATGTGTGCGCCGGATACGGAGCACGGGAGGTGTTGCACACACTGACGTGGTCTGTTAAGGCCGGGGAGTTTTGGGGCCTGATCGGCCCGAACGGATCGGGAAAATCCACATTGCTCGGCCTTTTTAATGCGATGACACCGGCATCCTCCGGTCACGTTTTTTTTCAGGGCGAAGAAGTGACGCGGACCAATTTACACCGCGTGCGCACCAAGATTGCCCACGTCTTTCAAATGGTGGAAGTGGACCGAAAAATTCCCGTGACGGTTTACGAGGCGGTTTTAGCCGGGACGTTCTCCAAACTCGGTCTCTTTCATCGACCCGGAGCGCGCGAAAAAGCTCTGGCGCTCAAAGCCATTGAGCGCGTCGGTCTAGCGGATGTCAAAGATCGACCCTTAGGGGGCGTCTCGGGCGGGCAAAAGCAACGCGCGGCTATCGCACGGGCTCTGGCGCAAGAGCCCGAACTTATGCTTCTTGATGAACCGACGGCAGCCTTGGATTGGCAGGCTCAACGGGATATCTTGGAACTCATTGCCTCGCTTCAAAAGACGCTCGGATTGACGGTTGTGATGGCAACCCATGACTTAAATGCCGTTTCCCACATCACAACGCATACGGCGATGCTCAAAAGCGGCTCTTTCGTGCACGTCTCGACAACGCGAGAAGCGATGAATGGCGATGTCCTTTCGCGTCTTTATGACACCCCCGTGGATGTTTTCGAACACAACGGGCGGCAGATCGCGCTCTTTTAAGGACAGAGCCGATGCAAGAGCTTCTGACCTACGAATTCATGCAGCGAGCCTTGGCCATGGCCGTTATTTCGGGATTAACGTGCGGCCTACTCGGCGTGTTTGTCGTGCTCCTTCGCATGAGCTTTATCGGTATTTGCGTTTCGCATGCAGCTTTCGCCGGAGCTCTCATCGGCGTCTGGCTCGGCTTTCCGCCCGCTCTTTGCGGCTTTGTCGGCTCGGTCGGGGTAACGACCGGCGTGCAGGTCTGGAGTCGGCGCTTACGGGTTTCGACCGATACGGTCGTCGGTGTGATTTTTTCCGTGATGCTCAGCCTTTCGATGCTCGTGCTCGGTCTTTTGCCGGGCTCGCGTGCCGAGGGTCTGAATTTCCTGTGGGGCAATCTGTTAACGGCCAGTCGAACGGATTTAATCTGGATGGGACTATGTGCCGTTTTGCTCATCGGATTTATCGCCCTTTTCTTCAAAGAAATCGAGGCTGTCATCAGTCAGAAAGATGCCGCGCAAGCAAGCGGAATTCCCGTCCGAGAACTCACGCTTGCGATGATGCTCATCATGGGACTGGTGATTGCCGTGGCGCTTAAGGCCGTCGGCGGGGTTTTGATTTATGCCTTAATCGTGACGCCGGCGGCAACGGCGCTTCAGACCTCAAAAAGCCTTAAGACGATGTTTATTGTCTCGGGGCTTTGGGGGATGGGCGCCAGTGTGGTCGGGCTTTTCCTGGCCGGTCTTTTTTCCATTCCGACGGGAGCGTGCGTCGTTTTAACGGCCACAGCTTTCCTTGTCCTCGTCAGGCTTTTGAGTAAAGGCGAGGCGCGATGAGTCGGACAAGGCGTGTTTGGGTCGGAACCGCACTTTTGATCATCGCGCTGCACGGGGTTCTTTTTCTGACGTTTTTTAAAACAGAGAGCCTGTCGGTCGGGCGGAGTAGCCAGATTTTTGAAATCGTCGGCGTTCGAGTTCTCGAAAGCGCAGCCAATCGGCTCATTTCTCCTTCTGTGGCCTCTTTCGTGCCGAAAGTCACTCCAAAGCCCTCGAAACACACGAAGAAAAAAGCGCCGTCGCCGGTGGCAAATAATAATGCCGTCGTCTCGGCGTCGACCTCTCAGATTCAAGAGCCTCAAAAAGCCGCACAGGTATCGCAGGCCCCGGATTTGACGGCCGGAAAGGAAGAAAGTGTTGTGATGGCAGCGCGACCGGTCTATGCGCCTCGCCCGTTGTATCCTCCCATCGAACGGCGGCAAGGGCGCGAGGGGCGCGTGATGCTCGCCCTTTTTGTTGACGATTCCGGGCGAGTTTCACAAGCGGGGGTACGCGAGAGTAGCGGCAGTGAGGCTTTCGATCAGGCGGCGTTAAACGCCGTGAAACGCTGGAGATTTACTCCGGCACGCGACAGGGACGGGCGGGCTCTTTCGCGTTGGTGTACGGTACGAATTCTTTTTCAGATGGACAGGTAAACGGAGATTGGTATGACAAACGCATTTTCGTCTTGGATGCTTTTTCTCGCACAAAGCGATGCGTGGATTGTGTGTGCGGCACTTGTGCTTTTTGTGATGTCCGTGATTGTCTGGACGGTCATTTGCGTCAAGGCGTTTGTGTTTTTCCGTGCTTACCGTCAAAAACGCGAGGCCTATGCGGCGTTTTCTTCGTCCGATAGCATCGAGTCGATGCGAAAGAAAGCGCCGAACAATCGGTGGCTACAGTTTGCCGAGGCCTCCCAAGGGGCCTTTCATATGGCAGACGGGAACCGCGTTTTAATGCAAGAACAGCGCAAGGTGCAGGAAGATGAGTTTTTAAAGGCGCTGACGAGTGGCCTCGGGGCCTTATCGACGATTGCGGCAACGGCGCCTTTTGTTGGGTTGTTCGGAACGGTTGTCGGGATTTACCACACGATGACGGCGCTTTCGGCCGTCAATGCCGTGCCGAGCATCGCCCAAGTCGCAGGTCCCGTCGGGGAGACCCTGGTGATGACGGCGGCCGGTATTGCCGTCGCAATTCCGGCCGCCATCGGGTACAACTTTTTCGTGCACGTCACGCGCGCCGTATCTTCCGATGTTTCGGCCTGGTGGGTGCGCCTGCATTGCTGGAAGAGAACCGGAGCAAAGATGGTCTCGGAGGGTGAAAAATGACCGACCCGATGCGCGATTTAAGCGAGATTAACGTCACGCCCTTAGTCGATGTGATGCTCGTGCTTTTGGTGATTTTTATCGTGACGGTTCCGGTGATGCGCTTGAGTATCCCCGTTAATTTGCCGCAATCGCAAGCTCAGGCGTTAAAAGAAACGCCACACCGCATCGATATCGTGATGAAAGAAGACGGATCGTATTACCTGGAGGGAAAGGCCGTAACGCAGGAAGCACTCACGGCAACGCTGACTCAGGCGGCCGTCAATCCTCAGGCCTTTGCCGAGATTAATGCCGATCAAGCCTGCCGGTACGGGGACGTGATTTCGCTACTGAATCTCGTGAAGCATGCCGGCATCACCAAGGTCGGTTTTGCGACGCAACGGTAAAAAATGCGGCGACTTTTCAGCCGCCGCATGGGAACAGTATCAGGTCAAGCGAAAAGAATTACTTAATCTTTTCGTAGATATAGACTTCGTGGATTTCCTTCGTATAGCCTTCGTCCTTGAACGGGCCTTGGCTCATACCGAGGATGATTTGCGTGCCGCGGTTATTCAAGACGAGCAAGTCTTGTGTGACCGGGTCAATGCACACACCTTCGATTTCGCCGGCACGGCGGAAATCGGTCATTTCACGGAACAGTTCAACGCGACCGGCAGCAGCGCCGCCCGCAACGAGGCCCGTACGTTTCACGACCTTGCCGTTGGCATCGGTCTTAACCGACCACGGTGTTTCTTTAACCGGTTCCGTACCGTTGACTAGACCTGTGTAAGGAACGCCCGTGATGTCCATAATGTAAAGATTATCGGCGATGTGATAGGTCGATTCGCCGTCGTCGGCAGAAAGAATCATCTTGCCGTCAGCAATGAAGATACCCTGGCACCAGTACGGATTCGGACGGCACTGGACCTTGGTGTAGTACTTCTTGGTTTCCAGGCTGTAGGCATACACATAGCGGCTGTCGACCCAGTCCGAGAGCCAAACGAGGTTACGTTCGCGGTCTACGGCAACACCGGAGACTTCGACCTGACCGGATTCGGCAGACCAAGGAATATCTTCAATCCACTTTAATGTCTCGGCGTCATAAATCGAAACGCAGATGTTTTCGCCGCGACCGAGGTTAAAGTGTTCGTTACCTGTGTAAATCTTTCCGTCATGCACGTCGATATCACCGAAGTGATTGGCAAGTTCCGGGTGCGGGAAAAGACCGTCGGTCTTGGTGCGAACGCGTTTTTTCACAAGCTTCCAGTTGCGGTCATACTTATACAGGCCGGCTGTGTCGGACACGTAGAAATACTTGTCGTCAGCGGCGATGCCTTGACGGCCTTCGACTTGAACAACTTTCTTCAGACGATATTCTTTTCCGATATGGGGCGCAGCGCTCACATACGAGGCGGCAAATGCAAAGGCCAAAGCGGCGGTAACACACTTGGCGACTGTAGACTTTTTCATACACTTCTCCTCTCGAAAGGTTGGGTGTCTCCCGAACGGGAAACGTGACCAGTGTAGGGCTGACATTTTCCCAAAACTAAGTATTTCTCCTTATCTGTTGACAAGCCGCAAAAGAGTCTGAAAAAAGGGATTCCGAAGAGATAACTCTTTGTTAAACTTAACAACTTGGCCTAAAGATTTTTCTGCTCGTTACCTGACGTGCGCTTTTTCACTGCGCTCGGCGTCCCGATTCCTTGCCCTTTCTTGGCATATTCCTTTGCCGGGCTATCCGCGTTGTTCCTAAGGTTCGGTAGGTGTATTCTCGCGTGTCGTGCCGACAGATCGGAATTGAATCGGTCGGTTGTTGTCGCGTATTCAAGGAGGATCAAGATGCCGTTTTTGTTCGCCCCTGCTATGCAAGCCGTGATTCCCGTTCGGGATTCCGCTGATTTTTTCCCCGTTCGTCGTGTTTACGGAGTAGCTAAGAACTATGCGTCCGATATAGCCACGTGCAAAGAAAAAAAGGATTTAATCCGCCGGTTTTTTTAAAGTCTCCCGATTGCATCGTCCCGGTACAAGACGGGGCAACCTATCTGTGGCCGATGCCGCCGCGCACGTCCAAGATAGTTCCGGAATTTGAACTCGTTGCTTGTTTGGGTAAAGGCGGTCGAAACCTGACACTGGACCAGGCAAAAGATTGCATTTGGGGTTGGTGTGTCGGTTATGACTTTACGCGACGCCTGACGGAGAAGGATCTTCCTACCGGGGGCCCCTGGGATATGATGAAGACACTTGACGGCGGAGCGCCTGTGAGTGCCGTTCGTCCGGCACAAAAAACCGACCTTTCGAATCCGGTTGCCGTTCGGCTTTATCGAAACCGAGAACTCATGCAGGATGCCAGCACCGAATTTATGATTGCATCGCCCGAAGAGTTGATTGCCCAGCTCTCTTGCTTCTGGGAACTTCGGGCCGGAGACGTGATTTTCACGGGAGCCCCGGTTAATGTTCCCGATGCCCGGATCGGCGATGTGTTCGAAGGTAGCGTTGAAGGCATCGGGAGCCTTAAGGTACAGATTGTTTCCGAAAACAATTAATAGAAAAAGGATTGAGCACTCTGAGTATGTTGCGGTATGCCGGACAACGACAGCGCTCCTTCCCATGAGCCGAGCTCGCCGGAGAGAATTTAGACCGAAGGCTTATGGCCCGGTTGACGCATTGCCGAAAGTTGCAGGCATTAACGGACCACGAGTCGGGAATCTCAGGGTACGAAGGGAAAAAGGTTCGCGTTCGACCGGTTTGCGAAAGGAGACTCGATAAGGCGGATTGAAAAACCCGAGTGAAATCACGTCACTCGGGTCGGAAAATCTGGTGCCCCAAGACTGACTCGAACAGACGACCTATCGCTTACAAGGCGATTGCTCTACCAACTGAGCTATTAGGGCAACGGGCGCAATTCTACAGAATTACGCTCAAAGTTTGGTGAAAACGGGGATATCGTTTTCGGGCTTGGTTTTCTTCGGCTCGGGTGCTGTCGTTACGGGAAAGTAACTGACAAGATCGGTGTTCTCTTTCGGGAAAACAGCCTCAATACGACAAAGTGGAACATCAATGGCGCAGACTGCGTCGCCGAACCGCGTCTTAAAGCGCATACCGTCTTTATCGAGTTCAAAGTCGCGTGTCGCGAGCGTCGAGACGCAAAGCACAATCGTATTGTCCGGATTGACGTACTCGCGCGGAACCACGCAGGAGTCATCGACGGAAACGGCAATGTACGGGGTGTAACCCTCGTCTTCGCACCAATCCAGAAGTGCACGCACGGCGTGCGCTCGGAAGGATTCTTTCGAGAGCGGACCGAGATAGGCATCACGCATAGAAAACTCCATCGGTTGCAAGGCGTTCCGATTAGCGACGCATGACCTTTTCTGACGGCGTCATCGAATCGATGAAGGCATTACGCGAAAAGACGCTTTCGGCGTACTTTAAAAGCGGGGCAGCATTTTTGGGCATTTCGATTTCATAGTGATCCAAACGCCAAAGAAGCGGAGCGAGCGTGATGTCGAGCATCGTAAAGTCATCGCCCATCAGGAACTTATTCTTTGCAAGCACCGGCGAGAGCTGTACGAGTTGTTCGCGAATCTGGTCGCGTGCGACTTTCTTGCGAATTTCCGTTTCTTCTCGATGCTCTAAAACGCGAACGAAACTAAAGAGTTCGCGCTCGAAGGTGTAGATAAAAAGCCGTGCTCTGGCACGCTGAATCGGATCGGCCGGCATTAATTGCGGATGCGGAAACCGTTCATCGATGTATTCGTTAATGATGGTCGACTGATACAGTGTTAAATCCCGTTCGATGAGAATCGGTAGTTCCCCGTACGGATTCATCGCATCGATTTCCGGCGGTTTGTTGAACGTGTCGATGTCGTTGATTTCAAAATCACAGCCTTTTTCGCACAACACGAAACGGCAACGGTGAGAGAACGGACAGGTCGAACCCGAATACAAAACCATCATAAAAGTGCAGTCCTAAAAAAGAAAAGACCATCGGTTAAGAGCAAAAGGAGGCACTTTAACCGAAAGAGAGGCAATTATAAGAAAGTAGGAATTATTCTGCTGAAAAATGCATGTAACTCCATGATATAAAACGAAAAAAACCGTCTTCGGTAACTTGTGATATACGGACGCCAAAACAGGGATACACCCCCTTTGTTACAAGGAGTTGAAAAACGAAAAGAGGCGCCCTCGGTACGCTACACGGGATTGTCAATCTCGATATAGCGGGTTTCAATTCCGAAATGCTCCGTAATTTTGCGACCGAGAGCCTGAATGCCGAATCGTTCCGTTGCGTGGTGTCCGCAGGCAAAGTAAGGAATGCCGGTCTCGCGGGCGATATGCGTTGTCCTCTCGGAGATTTCCCCGGAAAGGTAGGCATCGGCGCCGCACTCGACTGCCTCTTCCAGGTAGTCTTGAGCTGCTCCCGTGCACCAGGCAACACGCCGAATCGGACGCATTGTTGGTCCGACGATAAGAGGTTTCCGCCCGAGTGCGCAGGTAATGGTTTCGGTAAGAGTCTGAACGGAAAGTTCTTTCTCCGTCAATCCCGTCCATCCGAGATTGTCTTGTCCGAAGCGCCCTGTCGCTGTAAACCCTAAGGCGCTCCCGAAAAGGGCGTTGTTGCCGAATTCCGGATGGTCATCTAACGGGAGGTGATAGGCGACGAGAGCAAGACCGGCGTTCAAAAGTGTTGCGATGCGGGCGTGTCGAATTCCGACAATGCGCGCATCGTCGTGCTTCCAGAACCAGCCGTGGTGAACGAAAAGTGCATCGGCTCCGATACGGGCGGCTTCTTTTTCTGCGGCCAACGAGGCCGTGACGGCAAGGGCAATTTTCCGGATGTCCCGACCGTCGCCTTGAACCTGAAGGCCGTTGGGGGCGTAGTCCTTGTACTCGTTCGGATGCAACAAAGAATCGGTGTAGGAAAGAATTTGAGAGATTTGCATAGCCTCTCCTTGTTTAACAAAGGCGCTTTCGTGCATAGGTAACGCGATTGTTACCGGCAAGATCTTTGACGGTTTGTGCCGGTTCGTACCGACCATCGTGTTCAAAAAGAGCACGCACGGTACAGGCTTGATCATAGCCGTGTTCCAAAACGAGTAGCCCCCCTGAGGCCAAATAGGGAATGGCTCCTGCAATCAACGTTCGAATGCAAGTGAGTCCGTCGACCTCATCGGTTAAGGCCCCTCGCGGCTCAAAGCGCAGGGCCTTTAAATGGGTGTTGTCGGGGTGAATATACGGCGGGTTGGAAACAATGATGTTGTACTGACAGTGTTCGGGGAGAGGTTCGAACCAGTCTCCTAAGTAAAAGGAAATCGTTGCCCCTAAACGGCGTGCGTTTTCGTTGGCAACGGCAAGAGCGCGGTCACTGATATCGGTTGCCGTCACGCATGCGTTTGGAAGTTCCTTAGCCAGCGTCACGGCAATCGTACCGCTTCCGGTTCCGAGGTCAAGAATACTCGAGGGTTTTCCGGAATCGACGAGATGAAGAACGGTTTCAATAAGGGTTTCTGTATCCGGACGCGGAATGAGGACGTCGGACGTGACGAGAAAGTCTCGTCCCCAAAATGATTGGGTACCTAAAAGATAGGTTGTCGGAAAGCCCCCTCGGACCCGGTCGATCCAATCGGAAAAAGCGGCTTGCACCTTGTCGGAAACGACTGTTTCGGGATGCGCGATGAGGCGTTCTTTGGCTACGCCGAGCAGTTTGGCCAGCAAGAGCAATGCGTCGCTACGAGGTACTCCCGTCGCGCATCGCAGCAAGTCGGCAACCGTTGCCATCAAGCTTCACCGAGTTCGGCCAGAAGCTCGGCCTGATGCTCGGTTGTCAGAGCCGTGATGATTTCATCCAGGTCTCCGTCCATAATGGCTTCCAAGCGATAAAGCGTCAGGTTAATGCGGTGATCGGTCACGCGCCCCTGCGGATAGTTATAGGTACGAATACGCTCGCTTCTATCGCCGCTACCGACAAGGTTTTTTCGTTCGCTTGCGCGGTCACTGCGTTGCTTTTCCACTTCGGCCGCATAAAGGCGACTTGCCAGAATCGCCATCGCACGGTCTTTATTTTGGTGCTGGCTGCGCTCGTCTTGGCATTCGACAACAAGCCCTGTCGGAATGTGCGTGATTCGCACGGCTGAGTCTGTCTTTTGCACGTGCTGACCGCCGGCACCCGAGGCGCGATACACATCGATGCGCAGGTCGGCAGGATTAATCTTGACGGCTTCGACTTCATCGAGTTCCGGCAAAACGGCCACCGTACAGGCCGAGGTGTGAATCCGACCGGCAGCTTCCGTTTCCGGGACGCGCTGCACACGATGTCCGCCCGATTCGAACTTGAGTTTTGAATAAGCTCCTTCGCCGATAATCCGACAAATGACTTCTTTGTAGCCTCCTAAGTCACTTTGGTTTTTACTGGCAATTTCAACTTTCCAGCCTTGCCGTTCCGCGTACCGCATGTACATGCGAAGAAGGTCTCCGGCAAAAAGGGCCGACTCATCGCCGCCCGTACCTGCCCGAATTTCCAAATAAATATTGCGCTTGTCGTTCGGGTCAGACGGCAGGAGCATCAGTTCCAGGGCCTTTTCCAGAGCCTGCAGTTTTTCTTCTCCGAAGTCGATTTCTTCCTGAGCAAGCTCACGCATGTCGGGGTCTTGAGCCAACTCTTTGGCGGCGGCAATGTCGGCTTCGGTCTTCTCGTACTCTTTCATTTTTACAGTCAGAGGCTCGATTTCTGCACGCTCACACGACAAATCGCGGAAGCGATTCATGTCGTTGGTTGCCTCAGGGGAGGCAAGCATGGCATCGATTTCTTCAAGGCGACGGCAAAGTCCGAGGAGTTTGCTGCGCATGCTGTCTTTCATCATGGTCGGAGAGAATCAGAAAATGAATTGAAAAGTATAAACGGCTAATTGCGGTGCGGGCGGAAAAAGTCCGCCACGGCATTCACTTCCCCGGTTGCTGTTCTGTCGGCGCATGTCTTTAAAAAGACGGTCGGATCGTGTGCAAACTTGCGTGTCAGGTTGCGTGTCAGACGCTTTAGAACCGTATCGGGATCGACACCGGCTGCAAGGGCTTTGCGAGCGAGTCGGTATTCGGCCTCCCCGAGGGTTTTGGCTCTTTCGCGTAAGGTAAGAACCGACCCGACAGCGCTGCGCGTTTTTTGCCAGCGAAGGAACTCTTCTAAACGTAAGGCAACGAGTTCTTCGGCTTTTTTCACGGCGCCCGTGCGGCTTTCTTTTCCGGCTTGAACGATATTGCCTAAATCATCGATGGTGTAGACAAACACATCGTCCAGGTCGCGTACTTCGGGCTCGACATCCCGTGGGACCGCAAGATCGATGATGCACATCGGCTCACGGTTTCTTTCTTTGACGGCGCGAGCCAGCATCCCGAGACCGAGAATCGGCAAAGCCGAAGCCGTGCAGGAAACAATGATGTCGTAGCGGCAGATGACATCGGGTAGGTCCTGAAGGCGAATGGCCGTCCCTTTGTAGCGGGCGGCCAAAGCCTGCCCTCGATTAAGCGAGCGGTTTGCTACGGTAATATCTTTGGGATTTCGAGACCCGAAGTGAGCCGCGCACAGTTCAATCATTTCACCCGCGCCGATATAAAGAATGCGACGCTGCGATAGGTCCCCGAAAAGGCGTTCGGCAAGGCGAACGGCTGCCGAAGCAAGACTGACGGAACTGCGCCCGATTGTTGTATGCGAGCGTACGAGCTTAGCGGTGGAAAAGGCTGTTTCAAAAAGGTGGTTTAAGTAAAGCCCCAAACCGCCTGCTTTGCGGGACTGCTGTACGGCTCTTTTGGTTTGACCGGCGATTTGCGTTTCCCCGAGAACCATTGAGTCAATGCCCGAGACAACGCGGTAGGCGTGCAAGACGGCTTGCTCTTCGGTAAACGTATACAGATACGGCTCAAGTTCTCGAGTCGTTACACTTTTGGTTTCTGAAAGAAAGTCAGTAAGAAGCGGGAGAATTCGTGTGCAATCTTCGGCAACGCCGTAGATTTCCATACGGTTGCACGTGGAAAGAATCAGAGCTTCTTTAAGAGCCCCTGACTCGCGTCCCTTTAATCGGGTTAAAAGTGTTCTGACACAGGACTCCGATTCTGTTTCGGAAAAGGCAACGCGCTCACGTATGGCGACGGGAGCGGTCGTATGGTTTAGTCCGAGGCAGAAAATATCCATGGTGCAAAAATACGGGAACCGGTTGTCCGGCTCCTGGTAGTCCTTTGTCAATCCATTGCGATTATAAAGAGAGACACTGCGACGGTGCGATACGGGGAAAGCAGAAGAGGTTCTCGGACGGACAACTTGCGCATGAAGGATTTCCCATTTGACTTGCCTCTTAAAAATGCTGGGTTTAAAAAAGGTGCAAATACGAGAATCATTCTGAGCCAAAGTCTGAGAGAAAGTTGGTACGATTCTTGGCATTGCAGACGGGAGCGATGAGATTGTGCACGTCGAGTTTTCGGGCATTTTTGTTCAATCCCGAAAAGAAGCATAAAAGGTTTGATTTACCGCGTGGAAAGTCGAGTAAAACTTACAGCAGGCAACTACTGTTTTTGGTAAGTCGTCAAAGAAAAGTAATTATTCAGGAGAAATGAATGCAACGGAAAAACACGATTAGTGCCTTGATTACACTGATAATTTTGTCGGGGGGGCGCAAGCGGGCACCTACACAGTTGTCGGAGGTCAAGTAAATAACAGCGGCTCCATCGCAATTGGAGCAGGTTCGGAAGCAGGGGATCGTCAACCTACAGATGAGGGACAATCTGTTGCTATAGGTGTTGAAGCAGACGCAACTGGATCGAGAGGCATCGCTATCGGCAAGAGCGCAAAGGCGACATTCGTTCAAGGCATTGCTATCGGAGAGAATGCAGAAACTACCTCTTCACTTGGGCTAGCGATAGGTGCTAGTGCAAAAGCTCACTATTCTGCCATAGCCCTCGGATTGCAAGCCAACGCCTCAGAGTCCTACAGCCTAGCATTCGGAAATAATTCAACCGCATCAGGGAAAAACAGCATAGCTTTCGGAAAGGAGGCGCAAGCTACAGAATCTGGAAGCATAGCCCTGGGGTTTCAATCCTCCTCCTCGAAAAGTGGAAGCATATCGATGGGATCCAGTGCAAACGCATCTCATTACGACAGTATAGCTTTCGGATCTTCCGCTCAGTCCTCGGGGAATAGAAGTATTGCTCTCGGGTATAACTCTTCCGCCTCGAACGCCGGGAGTCTATCAATTGGTTCTTCTTCAGAAGCTTCTTACCAGAATAGTGTAGCCTTGGGGCGCTACGCTAAAGCCCAAGCCACTTATGGCGTGGCGTTAGGCGCTGACTCTGTTGCAGATCGTGCCTCAGGACAAACGGGCTATGTTCCTTCTGTCGGAAAGATTACGAGTACTTCAACTCCGACATGGGAATCCACGTTGGGCGCTGTTTCCGTCGGAAGTGGCACAGGAACAAGTGAAAAAACCCGCCAGATTATCCACGTTGCAGCCGGCTCTGAAGACACCGACGCGGTAAATGTGGCGCAACTTAAAGCGAGTCAGACCAAACTTGAGTTGGAATCAAATCTTCTCACCAAGACAGAAAGCAAGACAGCCGACGGTATTACCTACACGTTGGGAATAGATGCCAGTAAGTTGCCGAAAACAGATATCGTGGCAGGAAAGGGTGTTTCTGTAAGCAAAACAGATCCAATGAAACCGATTGTTTTGCTAAACGACGATCAAGATTTTTCGGGTACGGTTGCAGCTTCCGAATTCAAAGTCGGTTCGTCCGCATCTCTGGATACTACGGGGCTCAATCTTATTGGAACCTCGACGGTCACTCTTAAGGATTCCAATCCTTCTCCTGAAAAAAAGACAGTATTGTCGACAGAGGGCATTTCCGTTTCTAGTACAACGTCACCTCTTGGAACACGCCTCACAGCGAATGGCTTGTACATCTTCCCCAATGTAAGTCTGACAAAAACGGGCTTAGTGCTTGGCACGGGAAATCCATCCGTGACCACATCCGGAATTAAGGCTGGAAACAAGAAGATTACGGATTTGGCTGACGGTTCTGATGACAGCGATGCCGTCAATGTCAAGCAACTTAAGAATGCTCGGACAATGCTTCAATCGTCAGATGAGAATTTAGTGATTGCTTCGCCGTCCGAGACAAACAAAGGATTGAACTATTCGTTGAGCCTTAAGCAGGATGTGAATTTCAATCAGGTTACGACAGGCAATCTTGTAATTGGAGAGACCGGCAGTCTTGTGTTCGGAACGGCCGGTGCACGACTAACAAATACCGGTTTGGAACTTGGGGGATTAAATGGACCCAAGTTCACAACAAACGGCATCAGTGCCGGCGGACAGCAAATCAAGAACGTCCGAGCCGGTACTGAGGGTACTGATGCCGTCAATGTCCAACAAATGGAAGCGCATGTCAAGGCCAATACGTCCAAGGTTGTTGCGGGGAATGCGGGTATTAAGGTGGATGCGACTCCGGATGCGGAAAACGGAACAACCTATGCCGTTAGCCTAAACGAGGATTACACGTTCACGAAGCTTTCAACGGATACGGTAAAAGCCAACAAGGTACAAATCGGAGAGAACGGTCCGTCCATGAATGCCACTGGTATCCAGATGGCAAACCAGACGATTACGGATTTGGCTGACGGCTCTGATGACAGCGATGCCGTCAATGTCAAGCAACTTAAGAATGCTCGGACAACGCTTCAATCGTCAGATGAAAATTTAGTGATTGCTTCGCCGTCCGAGACAAACAAAGGATTGAACTATTCATTGAGCCTTAAGCAGGATGTGAATTTCACCAGTGTTACGATTGGCACATCTGGAGTTATTCTGACGCAAGAAGGCTTAGCCTTTGGGACAAACGGCGTACGCCTGACAAATACAGGCTTAATTCTTGGCGATTCGAATGGCCCCAAGTTCACAACAAGCGGCATCAGTGCCGGCGGACATCAAATCGAGAACGTCCGAGCCGGTACTGAGGGTACTGATGCCGTCAATGTCCAACAAATGGAAGCTCACGTCAAAGCGAATAAGTCCTCCGTTGTAAGTGACGACGTCAGAATCAACGTTACACCGGAAGAGGATTCGGTTAATGGCGGTAAGAAATATAAGTTGTCGCTAAATTCGGACATTTCCTTGGATTCGGTGAAAACCGACAATGCAACACTCTCGAGTGACGGCCTTCAAATTACAGGAGGCCCATCCGTGACAACAACAGGTATCGATGCAGGAAGCAAAGAAATCACTAATGTAGCCCGAGCAACGACAGGTACGAGTGCAGTCAATCTCAATCAAATGAACGATGAGATTAAGAAGAATAAATCTTCCGTAGCTGCTGGTTGTGGAATTAGTGTTGCCACTTCAGATGATGTGGAAAACGGTGGGAAGAAATACACCGTGTCTTTGAATGAGAACATCGAATTTACTGAGGTCAAGACAGGCGACACCACCATTTCGAGCAACGGTGTTTCTATTGCCGGAGGTCCGTCTATGACCAAAGAAAACGGAATTAATGCGGGCGGCAAGGTCATTACAAATGTCGCCGCTGGAGTTAATGACACAGATGCTGTCAATGTCTCTCAGTTAAAGCAATCCAAGGTCACAGTCAAAGCCAAAGAAAACGGAAATATTACGGTTGAACAATCCGCTGCCACCGATAACGGTACGGAATACACCGTGGCCCTTAACGATTCAGTTTCCGTCAATGAAGTTCATGTTGCACAAAAGGTGCATCTTTCATCCGAAGGAGTTCGTGTCGGCAATTCAGGCCCTATCATCGCCGAAAGCGGTATTGATGCAGCTAACCGCACAATTTCCAATGTCGCCCCCGGAGTTCAGGCAACCGATGCCGTGAATGTTGCACAATTAAATTCCGCTGTCGGCAACGTGTTCCGTCAGGTCCATTCCGTTGAAAAAGACGCTCAGGCAGGCATTGCGATGGCCATTGCAACGGCAGGACTACCGCAGGCGTATCTGCCCGGCAAGAGCATGATGGCGATTTCCGGCGGCACCTATCGCGGACAGTCCGGTTATGCCTTCGGCTTTTCGCATGTCACCGACAACGGTCGCTATGTGATTAAGGCTTCGGGGAGCGGCAACTCCCAAGGACATTACGGAGCCTCGGTCGGCATGGGATGGCAATGGTAGTATCGAAAACTACAAGTCTTTTGTCGTAATATTTGTTGGCATCTCGGAAGAGGGCAAAAACTCTCTTCCGAGGAAAGCTTTGGGAAATTATTTGGAGTTTTACGGAGCAGCAAGCGGGAGGCGAGGTTCGAATTCAGGCGCGTCGAATCTTGCAAATCCGAGTAAAGGTCGATATAGTTCGGACTCCTGAAAAGTGGCCAGATAGCTCAGTTGGTAGAGCAGCGGACTGAAAATCCGCGTGTCGACGGTTCGATTCCGCCTCTGGCCACCATTGAGACGCCCTATGGGCGTTTTTTTTTATCTGCCCGAGGATTCAATCCGGCAGGAATTCACAGTATGCGTAAAACAACGATCGGCATTACGCTCGCGGGCATCGCAGGTTTGTCCTGGGGTTCGATGGCCGTGGCAGCCCAGTATCTCTTTGAGCATTTTGAGTTTGCTCCGACAGATCTTGTGTGCGGACGGTTGTTCGGCGCCGGACTCATCATTCTTATTTTCGAACTCCTGCGCGGCGTCAATGTGTTTCGTGTCGGCGGTCTTCGAAATTGGATTGATTTGGCCATCTACGGTGCGGCTCTTCTCTTGACGCAGTACGCGTTTTTCCAGGCGATTCGCTACACCAACGCGGGAACGGCAGCCGTTGTCGTTGCAGCCGGCCCGGCCTTAGTTCTCTTTTACATGCGTGTTTTCGAACACTATGCGATGAATACGTGCGAGGTGGCAAGCGTCATCTTGTGCTTTATCGGAGTAGCGCTTTTGGGAACTAAAGGGGAAATCAACACGATGGATTTTTCCCTAATCGGGCTCGCGTGGGCCATCGGTTCGAATATGGCCGGCGTGTTCGGAACGCTCTTTTGTCGGCACCTTTTAAATCGCGTCGGTGTTTTAAAGTCCGTTGGATGGGCAAGCGTCCTTTCGGGTGCCGTCATGTGTGCTCTGTATTCGCCTTGGAGCGCTACGGTTGTCTGGACGCCCCTTTCGATTTCTTGTTACATGTATGTCGTGATTGTCGGGACGGTTGTGGCATTTTGTTGCTTCCTAGAGAGCATGAAGTACGTGACGGCCAACATCGCAAGCCTGTTAGGCTGTTTGGAACCGCTTTCCGGCTTGGTTCTTTCCGTTTTAATCCTCGGAGTTTCGTACGGCACGGCTGAATCTATTGGCATTGTGCTCATTTTAGGTGCCGTCGTTTGGCTCTCTTGGGCCAAGGGCCGCTAAAAAACCCTCTTTTTTCGAGGGCGAAGATTTCTCATCAGTGTTAGCATAAGAATCTGAGCAGGGGGTGGCCCTTGTCGGCATCCTCTTTCCGATTTCTTCCTTTTTAAGAGGTGCTGATTATGGTCCAAGCAATCTTCCGCGGTGCGCATGTTGTCGATCCCTTAAACGGCCGAAATGGTGTCTTTGATGTAGCCGTTCAGGACGGAAAAATTGCCGAAGTGGCTCCGCAGATTACCGGTAAGGCCGAGACGGAATACGATTTTTCCGGCAAGGTCCTGCAGCCGGGTATTATCGACAGCCACGTGCACTTGGGTTCCATGTGGGGCTCTTTTTACGGGCACCGTATGCTTGCGCGAAGCGGTGTAACGACGTGCTTGGATATGGCAGGTCCCTTAGACGACATCCTGGATAACATCCCCGAGTACGGGGCAGGTCTTAATGTCGCGATTTTGCAGTTTGCCTCACCTCCCTTTACATTCAAGACATCTTCGCCCACCAAGGCCGAGATGGTCGATTTAATCGAAAAAAGCCTTAAAGACGGGGCCTTCGGCGTCAAACTTTTAGGCGGGCACTATCCGCTGAAACCGATAGTTTCTTCCGAACTCATTCAGACAGCCCTGGAACGCGGGTGTTACGTAGCCTGGCACGCGGGAACCACCGAACACGGCTCGAACATCGAAGGTATGGTCGAGGCGGTGGATATGGCAGGAAGCGCTCCTTTGCACTTAGCGCACATCAATGCGTACTGCCGCGGCGCCGTTCGCCCCGAATTGGAAGAAACGAAAATTGCCATTGATAAACTGCTCGCGCACCCGAATGTCTTTTGCGAAAGCTATGTTTCCCCACGTAACGGAACGCGCCTGACGTGCGATGCACAAGGAAAAATCATCAGCAAAGTTACAGCTGGGTGCCTGACGCGATTTGGATTTTCTGCCGATGTCGAAGGCGTCAAAAAGGCATTTTTGGCCGGGCACGCATGGGCCGTGTATGACGCAGGCGGTTATAGCGACCTGATGACAGGCGAGAAAGCGCTTCGCTACTGGGAAGAAAAGAAAACGGACGTGGGCGGGAGCTTTAATGTCAACCCCCCGTTACCGCGTGTGTGGTTATCGGAAGCCAAGCGTCCGGACGGCAGTTTTGTTGTCGATGCCATCAGCACGGACGGCGGATGTATTCCGCGCAACGTCATCCTTTCTCAGGGACTTTCGCTTGTCAAACTCGGCATCCTGACACTGCCGGAATTCGTTGTGAAAACGTCCTTGAATCCGGCGCGCATGTTGCGCTTGGAATCTAAGGGACATTTGTCTGTCGGTGCCGATGCCGATATTTCGGTCTACGACTACGCAACACAAAGCCCCGTGGCAGCATTTGTTGCCGGAGAGGCGATTTTCCTTCAGGGAATCATCACCGGAAAGAACGCGCACATCATTTGCACCGAGCGCGGCGCAGCATCGATTGCTGCGCGCGGCTTGAAAGCGATTGTGGCCGATCCTTCCAAGCCTTACGGTCCGCGTTTTGTTCTGCCGAAGGGCTAAAGTCGCCTAACGAACGATGTTCAAAATCTGCTCGGCGCCCCGACGCGTCGAGCGGAACGCGTTCAAGGGGTGCGTTTTCTCATAGCCTAAGGCAATCGCAATCGCGATAGCCTCTTCGGGCGGAATCGGCATGTACTTGCGGATGATGTCCGGATATTTCACGGGATTCCAGGCCACAAGCGACCCGATGCCGCGATCGGCCGCTGCGAGCATCAGCGTTTGAGAGAACGCTCCCAAATCAAATAGCATATAGGGTGTGTAGGTCTTCGGTAGCGTCAAAAAGAGCATGAGCGGCGCGTAAAAAAGCTTTGCTTGGCACTCAAGTTTGATGTTGGCAAGACCGGCATCTTCCCGTGATTTGGAAAATTGTTGCATGTTCTCGCAACCGACAGCCGAAAAGGCATCGCGATGCGACGGCGGCACGTCGCTTTCCCCTTTAAGGCCGGCGTTGACGTGCTCGTAAAACTCGGTGCGTATGCTCTCTAAGACCCCTCCTTCGGCAGCCCACACATGCCACTGCTGAGCATTGATCCAACTCGGAGCATGCGTAGCCTCATCGATAATGTCGCGAAGGATTGATTCATCGATCGGCGTCGGTTCGTAATAGCGAACGGAATGACGATTTAAGAGGACGTCTTTAAATTGCATGAAAACCTCCTTGAAAAAACGTTGTCAGGATTGCGATTGCTCGGTAGCTCTTCTTGCGAGTGCAACAAATCCTTTCACGGGAATTGTTTCCGCACGCGAAGATGGATCGATTCCGCAAGCACGAATATCGTCTTCCGTGAGTATCGCAGAAAGTGCGTTTCTCAGAGTTTTTCTCCGTTGCGTGAAGGCGTGTGTGACAACGCGGGAAAAGGCGGAAAAGTCAACCGGATCGATTTCACTTTCGGCCTTCGGTTTCATGCACACGAAAGCGCTGACAACCGACGGGACCGGGTAGAAAGCTCCGGCCGGAACGTCAAAAAGCTTTGTGATGCGATAGCGCCATTGGAGCATCACCGACAGGCGTCCGTAGGTTTTACTGCCCGGAGCGGCGGCCATACGGTCAACCACTTCACGCTGGAGCATAAAGTGCTGATCGAGAACGAAAGAGGCAGCCGGAAGTAGGGCAAAAAGAAGCGGCGAAGAAATATTGTATGGAAGATTGCCGACAATTCTCAGGTGCCCTGATTTTTCTGCGAAAGCTTTCCAATCAATCGTTAAAGCATCGGACTCAATGAGGGTGAGCGATTCGGGAAATTCACTTCTCAGCCAAGCGGCCAAATCGCGGTCGATTTCGACGGCCCGGACTTTCCCTGCGCCTTCTAAAAGACGCCGCGTCAAAGCGGCCTTTCCCGGACCGATTTCTAAAATATCATCGCCCGGCTTGGCGCCCACGGCATGCGTTAACTTGTCAATCCAAAACGAGTCGACGAGAAAATTCTGTCCGAAGCGCTTGCGCGCTTTGTGACCTTCTAGAGAGGCTCCCATTACAGGTTCTCTTCTCGAATTTCCACGTAGGCTTGATCGCGCACTTCGCGCTGCCAGTCGGTAAAGGCTTCGGCCAGCTTTTTCTCACGTAAAGCCTGGCGTGCCGCTAAACGCGATCGTTCCCCGTCGGCTTGCTGTTCGCGCCGATCAATGACTTCAATGATGTGGTAGCCGTAGCGCGTCTTAAAGGGCTCGGAGAGTTCTCCGACCTTAAGGCGATTGACTTCGTTTTCAAATTCCCCGGGCAAATCTCCGGGACGAATCCAGCCGATATCGCCGCCGCGCGTGGCGGAACTGTCGACGGAGTTAAGACGCGCGAACGTGGCAAAGTCCCCTTCTTTGTTCAAAATCTTGTGGCGGATGTCGTTTAAGCGACTGACCACTTCCGCTTCCGGCGTCATGTCCGAGACAAACATCAGAATCTGACGCACGTGGCTTTGTGTCACGGGCTCTCCGGCAAGTTTTGCCTTCACACCGTCACGCACATCGGCAATGCGCACGATGTGAAATGCCTCGGGTGTGCGGGTGACCTGAAGAGCGCCTTTTTTCGGGTCGGCCTGAATCGCTTTCCAGAAAATCGAGGGCATGCGGGAGGAATCTTTCCAGCCGAGGTCGCCCCCCTCTAAGGCATCATCTGCCTTGGAGTATTCGGTGGCAAGCTTGGCAAAGTCTTCACCGGCCGAGGCTCGCGCCAAAATCGTATCGACAATCTTTTGCGCCGTACGTCCCTTGGTGTCATCGACTGCAACGGGAACGAGGATGTGATAGAGGTGATACTCGGTCGTCTCATCACTGGCAAATCCGGCTTTTTCGGCTAAATACGCATTGATTTCGCTTTCCGGAATGAGAATCTTGGAATCGACTTCCCGCTGACGAATGCGTTGCAAGAGGATTTCCTGCCGAATCTGGTCTCTGAAAACGCTGTAGGAAGTCCCATCGGCTCTTAAGCGGTCGCGCAACTCCTGCACGGTCATATGGTTATTCTGCGCAATTTGCTCGACGGAAGCGCTGACCATCTGTTCGTCGACGCGAATGCCCGTATCTTGGGCGCGTTGCTCGATGGCTTTTTCCAAAATCAGCCGTTCTAGCACCTGACGACGCAACTGGGTCATCGGCGGCAGACCGATATCCTGACGCCTTAAGTTAAGCGCCACTTGATGTACACGCGTTTGTAATTCGTATTCGGTGATGACATCACGGTTGACAACGGCCACAATGCGATCTAAAGGGCGCACATCCTGAGAGCCGATCGAAAGATTCGACGGGGAGTCGCCCGAAGCGGCAAGAGATGTTGCCGCACACAGGGAGCAACAAGCACTGACAAAAAAAAGACGGAAAGAAGGCAACATTTTTTAAGCAATCCATCGCAAAGAAACTGATTTTTTTCAAGCGGGTCCAATTATGCACGAGCCAATTGGGTTTAGGCGTTGGCCGAAACACCGTGTTACGTCAGCAAATTCGAGGAAGTTGTTCGCCGTTTAGCCAATCAATGAGGCGCTTTCCTCCGTAGGGAGTTGTCATTTGGACAAGCCCGGGGTTCTCGGCCGTTATGCGCCCGATGCGAGCGGCATCTTTTCCGTACGGAGAAGCACGCAAGGAGACAAGGGCACGATCGACTTCGCTTTCCGGAACGATGGCAATGAGCTTTCCTTCGTTGGCCACAAAAAGCGGATCGAGTCCTAAAAACTCGCAGACGGCATCGACTTCGGGTTTGACGGGAATGGCTTCTTGAATTAGATCAATCCCCACTTCGCTTTGATGGGCAATCTCGTTAAGTGTCGCCGCTAAGCCCCCGCGTGTCGGATCGCGTAAAACATGTACGGGGCGAACATCGTTAAGAAGCGCCTGAACCATGGCATTTAAGGGAGCGGTATCGCTTTGAACGGAACCGGCAAAAGAAAGCGCTTCACGCTGTCCGAGAATGGTCGTTCCGTGGTCTCCCATGGAGCCGGAAATGAGGACGGCGTCGCCGGGTCTGGCCATACGTCCCGTAATCGGGTAATCGACAAGGGCTTCTCCTATGCCTGTCGTAGAAATATAAATACCGTCGCCGTGGCCTTTTTCCACAACTTTTGTGTCGCCCGTGACAACGGCAACCCCGGCTTCACGGGCTGTTTCAGCCATCGATTGAACAATGCGGTCTAACACCGAAAGAGAGAGACCCTCTTCCAAAATAAAGGTTGCGGCAATATAAAGAGGCTTGGCTCCGCACACAGCCACGTCGTTGACGGTTCCGGCCACGGCCAGCCGTCCGATGTCGCCGCCTGGGAAAAAGAGCGGAGTGACGACGTGCGCATCACAGGAAACGGCAACCGGGTGTGTTATCGGCGGCAGGAGTGCCCCGTCATGGCCTTCGTCGAGCCAGGCATTCGTTAGGTGTTTGGCAAAGATTTCTTCAATCAACTGCGCCGTCGCTAATCCCCCTGCGCCGTGCGTGAGGTTAATCGTGTCGTTTTTTAGATTGAGTTTACGAACGTAGTGAGCGGGAATTGTCATAAAACTCCTTTTAGCGATTCGGGCTGTAGCGCCAGTATGCCGCGCAAGCGCCCTCGCTTGAGACCATGCAGGCACCGATCGGGTGTGCGGGTGTGCAGACTTTGCCGAAAAGCGGACAGTCACGCGGTTCTTTTTCTCCGCGCAAGATGGTGCCGCACGCACAAGCTTTATTGTCCGCAACGGGCTTTTCCACCAAATGAAAGCGTTTTTCAGCATCTAAATCCTCGTACGCTGCATTGAGTTTTAATGCCGAATGCGCAATAGCCCCGAGTCCGCGCCACTCAAAGGAGTCACGCACCTCGAAGACTTCGTGCATGAGGGCGATGGCAACGCGGTTGCCGTCCTTTGTGACGGCGCGGGAAAACTCGTTTTCCACCTCGTGACGACCGCTGTTGACTTGGTCGATGAGCATGCGAATCGAGCAGAGCATATCCAAGGGCTCGAATCCGCAAATCACGACAGGCATTTTCCATTTGTCGGCAAAGACTTCGTAGGGAGCGCTTCCGATGATCGTCGAGACGTGTGCCGGTCCGACAAGGCCGTCTAGGTGCGGAGCATCGGGCCGAGTCGGTGCCGTCTTTAGAATGTGCTCCATCGCAGGGGGCGTTAAGACGTGACTGACAAGCAGAGAAAAGTTGCGAATTCCTTGGGCCTTAGCCGCTTTGGCAACAACGGCTGTCGGCGGCGTGGTCGTTTCAAAGCCGATGGCAAAAAACACCACCTCACGGTCCGGATTTTCCCGGGCGATTTTTAAGGCATCGTTCGGCGAGTAGACCATACGCACATCGCCCCCCTGAGCGCGGCAGGAAAAAAGCGATTTGCCGCCCGCTGCCGGAACACGGAGGGTATCTCCGTAGGTGCAGACAATAGCCTTGTGTTCGAGCGCAAGGTCGATTGCCAGTTCAATCCGTGCAATCGGAAGCACGCACACCGGGCAACCCGGCCCGTGAATCATCCGCACGTTTTTCGGAAGACAATCGGTTAGTCCCCAGCGCGAAAGCACATGGGTGTGTCCGCCGCAAAATTCCATAAAGCGGTACGTTCTGTCGCTACGAGTAGCTTTAGCGATTGCATCGATTAAGCCCGCAGCCCTTTTCGGGTCGCGAAAGTCAGCCACAAGATTCATGCGCGATTCTCCTGGTTACCGGCCCCACTTAAAAGTTCAAGCGTGCGCTTGGCTTGTGCTTCATTGACTTTATTTAAGGCAAAACCGACGTGAACGACGACCCAGTCGCCCTCATGCGCGTCCGGCGTGAGCGAAACATCGACGGTTTTCGTCACGCCCCCCATGTCACAGAGAGCTTGATTTTGATTCTCGAGGCGGATAATTTTTGCAGGAACGGCAAGACACATCGTTAGTTTTCTCTCCATGCGTAGTGCGTTTTTCCGGTCTTGTAAGCCAGGGCGGCAAGCCAAAGCTCGCCGAGCGCAAGACCCCCGTCGCCGGCAGGAACGTCTCTCGGGATAAGGACATTAAAACCGTCCGATTTTAAATCTTCCGAGATCCCGGCAACTAAAAGGCGGTTGACGGCACAACCCCCTGTTAGAGCCACAGGGCCTTCGTAACCGATTTCTTCGGCTACATCAACGGCCGCTTGGGATAAGGCCTTAGCAAGCGTTCGGTGAAAGTCCGCCGCTGCCTGTGCTTTATCGGGGTTAGTTAATAAAGATGCGAGGATGCCGTCAATGGAAATGACGCCGTCTTGAATGCTCCAGCCCTCGAGAATGCGCCCGGTGCGCGTTACCGCCAAGGCCTCCAAACGCATTGCTGCCGTGGCTTCCTCATGCTGGATATCACACAGCCCGAGTAGGCTTGCAACGCCGTCAAAGTAACGTCCGAGTGCACTGGTGCGGTGCACGAGGTGCTCTTTTCGGACGGCTTCCGGAATAAAGCGACTCGCGGGGTATTGTCCGTAGTGAAGCGAAATCCGATCCTCGCGTGCAATAGCGCAAAGTAGGGCTGCCCCCGCTCTCCAGGGCTCTCGGGCCGCTTTGTCGCCCCCGACCAAAGGGATTTCTTTTAAGTGAGCCTTGCGAGAAAAACCGGTTGCGTCCGCGAGGAGTAACTCACCGCCCCATGTACCGTTGTCCGGACCGAGGCCGACGCCGTCTAAGGCAAACCCGAGCGTTGCTTCGGAGCGCCCATTCTCTGCCATCACGACTCCGACGTGGGCGGCGTGGTGGTAAACGGGAATCAGAGGAATGTTTTCTTTGTCGGCGATTTCACGGGCCAGACGACTGGAGAAAAAGTCCGGATGCGCATCGCACGCCAATAGGTGCGGATGAATTTGGAAAATGGAAAGAATATGAGAGACGGCCTTGCGCAAAGCATCTTGCGTGGCAACGTTGGAAAGCTCTCCGATGTGTTGCGTTAAAAATGCTTCCTTCCCGCGACTTGCAGCGGCGGTGTTTTTCAAAAAAGGACCGGTTGCGAGGGTCGGCGGGATTTCACATGCAAGCTTTACGGCGCGCGGCGTGTAGCCTCTTGCGCGTCGGATAAAGGCAAAACTCTTGTCAATGGGTTTTATCACCGAATCGTCGCACCCGACGACGATATCTCGGTTGTGGATTAAAAAGAGATCGGCAATGCCCTTTAAGCGCTCGAAGGCCTCATCGTTTCCCGTGACAAGAGGCTCACCGCTCAGGTTGGCCGAGGTCATGACCAAAATGTCGGTCAGCGGAAGGGCATGTGTCCAAAGCGTCCCCTCCGGTTTCCCGGCAAAACTATGAAAAAGAAGCCAGTGAAGCGGAGTGTACGGGAGCATCAGGCCGATGCAGTCAAGAGAATCGGCAAGGCCGGGTAAATCGAACCCCGGTTTTTTCGGCAAGAGAACAATCGGACGTTCGATGCCCTCTAAAAGCGATTGTGCGGTGTCGCTTACCTGAACGAAAAGCCGAGCGCTTGCGGCGTTGGCAACCATGACGGCAAAGGGTTTCTCATCGCGGTGCTTACGAAGGCGTAGCGTCGCGACGGCCTTAGCATTCCGGGCATCGCACGCCAGGTGAAAGCCTCCGAGTCCCTTAATGGCGACAATTGCTCCGTCCCGAAGGGCTCGGACTGTTTCGTCAATCGGATCGCCGGCAACCGGCGTTTTATCCGGTTTTAAAAGTGAAAGGTGAGGTCCGCATACGGGGCACGCGTTGGGTTGCGCGTGAAAGCGGCGATCTGAAGGGTCCGTGTACTCGGCGCGGCACTTGGCACACATGACAAAACGGGCCATGGATGTTTGGGGCCGATCGTAAGGCAGGTGGCGCGTAATCGTGTACCGAGGTCCGCAATGGGTGCAATTGGTAAAGGCATAACGGTAGCGCCGATTCCGGGAATCGAACATGTCCGCCAAACACGCCTGACAGGTGGCGGCATCGGGCGTAATCGCCGTTGTCACGGTTCCGGCCCGACTCGGCGTGATGACAAAGTCCTTGTGGCCGACAAAAGGCACATCTTTGATACTGACCGAGTCGATACGGCAAAGGGCAGGGGCGTTACGTCGCAATTCTGGTTCGAACGCGCCGACGCTCTCCGCATCACCCTCCAGATGAATACCCACCCCTTGGGCGTCGTTAAACACTTCACCCTTTAGATTCAAGGCGACGGCAATTCGGTACACGGTGGGCCGGAAACCGACCCCTTGCACCAACCCCGTGACGCGGAAAAAGCGGCTTGACAGCGCCATGGCGTTACAAGGCGGTTAGGGCGCGTTCAACGGTGAGATATTTGAGCCATGTTTCAAGACCCTGACCCGTGGTCGCACTCGTGCGCAAGATGCGAATCTTGGGATTGACGCGTCGCGCATATTCTTCGCACTTGCCGATATCGAATTTGACATAAGGAAGAAGATCGATCTTGTTAATCAGCAACACATCGGAGGCGCGGAACATATCCGGATACTTTAAGGGTTTGTCTTCGCCTTCGGTGACAGAAAGGATGGCGACCTTGTGCGCTTCGCCTAAGTCAAATTCGGCCGGGCAGACTAGGTTACCGACGTTTTCAATAAATAGGACGCTCGAATCGGATGGACTTAAATGATAAAGCGCATGTTCGATCATGGCGGCATCCAAGTGGCAACCTTTGCCGGTATTAATCTGAAAGGCAGGTGCTCCGGTTTGACGGATGCGGTCGGCATCGTTTTCGGTTTGCTGATCGCCTTCGATAACATAAATCGGATAACTCTTACCGACAGCGCGGATTGTGGCCGCTAAAAGCTCGGTCTTCCCGGACCCGGGACTTGAGACAAAGTTCAGGGCCAGAATTTTTTTCTTGGCAAAAAGAGCGCGATTCGCCGCTGCAACGGCGTTGTTGCGTGACAGAATGTCTTGCTCAACGGAAATGACGGTCTCGTTTTCGTGAGTGTGTTCATGCGCGTGCCCATGGTCATGCTCATGGGAATGTTCGTGCGTATGTCCGCAACCGCATGTCAGGCACATAGTGTTAACTCCTTAAAAATGATTCTCAGGTTTCTCGTCCGGAACGATGTCAACGACACGCATTTCGGTTCCGCCGTTGGCAATGAGCCGATAGCCGCCGCAATCCGGGCACGGGTCGCCGTATTGCTTTAACGGAACGGTCTTGCCGCAATCGGTGCACCAAGCTTTCCCCGGTGTACGTTCGATTTCAAGTTCCGAGCCGCAGGCGGTCCCATCGCGTGTGGCCGACTCCCAGGCAAACAAAAGAGCCTCGGGATCGACCCCGGCAAGCTCGCCGATTTTCACGTGCACGCGCCGTACGGCACAAATGCCGTGAGCCCGGGCCGTCTCTTCGACGATTTCGATGATTCCTTGAGCAATCGAAAGTTCATGCATAGGCATCCTCCCGAGAAACGACGACTTCGGCACACGCGTCGAACGCAGCGGCGATGAGCGCGATTTGCTCGGCCGATGCGCCGGCCTTGCGGGCATCGTCAGCCACTTTTGTTAAAAGGCCGTCGGGTTGGAAGACCCATTCGGTCGGAGCGATCCAATCGACCCAAACCGGAGTATTGGTACTGCGTAAAACAAAATAGACCAAGACACCGCGCGCCGTTTCCACAAAGCTCGCGGCAAGTTTTCCGCCCAAGGACACCGTTTTCAGACTTCCGACGAGACTGGATTTGCCGGAAACCAGCGAGGCAATCTCATTGATACGGGTGTTAAAGATATCCTCGGGAGTCAGAAGTTTTTTCCCGTGGCACGATCGTCTTGCAACGGCACCGACCACGCGCGGACCTCCTAAACGCGGACGCAAGGCAAATTGCGGACAGTCACGCAACGTGACGGCTAAAGCGCCGAGCGTTGCCGGATTAAGGAGCTCTTGTGTCGGCAAAACAGTCTCAGCCGGGAGAGCAAAATCTCTCAGTTCGCGCGTTTTTTTCGAAAGGGTTTTAAATAGGGCGCTTTCTTCGGCCAACCATTTTTTAGCCAATTGGGCCGTATCCGTCATCAGGGATGAGTCCGACTGTCCTTGTAGGCTTGCAAGGAGTCTGGTTCGGGCGGCGGCAAGGTTGCGAACGAGGTCGCCTGCGGCCGGTCCAAGCTCCAAGGTTTTTCTTAAATCCAAGGAGAAAAACCGTATGGTTTCCAAAACGGCCTCAATGCGACTTAAGATGGAAATGTTCTGAATCTCAAGACCGGAATCGGCCGTCTCGAATGCAGAGGTAAAGGCGCAGACGTGCGCGGCCGGGCACAGAGCAAAAAGTGACGGAATCAGGGCGAGGATGTCCGAGGCCTCGCGACGAGAAAAAAGCGACGTGAAGCGATTGGTTCGACCGCTCGTAAGCGTGACGCCCTTGGACCCGAGCGTCAGACGAATTTCGGTTGCGCTCTCGGTCATTGCCAATACCTTGTGAAAAAGTCGCGGCGCCGTACCGGCTCGTCCTCTTCGGCCGCTTTAAGGCGCGAGGTAGCCGGACGAATCGGGACAACACGTTTTTTGAGTGATATGCCGCGCTCTTCGGGGGGCTCGGGCATGTCACTTAACATAATCCGAAAGGCGCTCAGAGCGACGGCCTGAGCCGTCGCTTGATCGACGATGTCCGGCCCCAAAGGGCTCATCAGACTACAGGCCTGATACTCACCCAAAATCGGGTCGTTCATGCCGAGAAAACTAAATTCGCCGGCAGGCAACCGAACGGCCTTGACGGCTCCGGTCGGAATCGATTGCCACGTTTTTTCATCCCCGCAGGCTAAAAGGACCAAAAGAGACCAGGGCGTGACCGCAGCGCCGAGCCACTGGCCCTTGAAAGGAATAAATTGAGGAACCTGCACCGAGATATCGGGGCGACAAATCGGCAGGCCGGCCATCCGCTCGGCGGCAATGCGCGAAAAGCCCTCGGCAAAAAAGATTGCCGGGGACTGATGATGAACGCGAAGGGACTGTGCCATGCGAGAAAAAAGCTCCTAAACGGTTTACGCCGCTAACTATAGAGGAAGGAGGGGAAAAACGCCTCAGTCAAGCGGCTAGGTTCGATTGCCCGTAGAGGTTTTTTCTGTGACTTTAACGGCCGCAGCGGTCGGATTTTTCCTCCGATTGCGTTTAGATGCTACTCCTTTTGGGTGAAGAAATTACGGGAAATCTGCGTACAATGACCGAGCAAGAAAGTCGTGTTTACCGTGCCTTCGGTTTTGTGCGAATCCGAGGGTGCGGGTATCTCTATTGTCAAGGAGTCCCACATGCAAGAGACGCAATATCAGGCCCTGCGCCGCCAGGGGATAAGTCGTCGCAGCTTTTTGCAATTTTGCTCACTAACGGCCGCCAGCCTCGGACTCGGCAGCGCCGGTGCTAAAGATATCGCTGCGGCAATCCAAACAAAACCCAGAACCCCGGTCATTTGGTTGCACGGTTTGGAGTGCACTTGCTGTACGGAGTCCTTTATCCGCTCGTACCATCCGGTTGCCAAGGACTTGGTTCTGTCGATGATTTCGCTCGATTACGACGATACGATTATGGCCGCGGCCGGTCAGCAAGCCGAAGACGCTCTGGCCGAGACGATGGAAAAGTACAAAGATAACTACATCGTCGCCGTCGAAGGCAATGTCCCATTGCATCAGGGCGGTGTGAACTGTATTCCGGGAGGCGAAACCTTCCTGGAAAAAATCAAGCACGTTTGCAAGCACGCTAAAGCTGTCATCGGCTGGGGTTCGTGCGCTGCGTGGGGTTGCGTGCAGGCCGCCAAACCCAATCCGTCGAACTCGGTTCCGATTACGGACATTATTCTCGATAAGCCCGTTGTTTTGGTTCCGGGTTGCCCCCCGATTCCCGAGGTGATGACGGCTGTTGTGACCTACATCTTGACGTACGACCGCATTCCGCCCTTAGATCGCCTCGGGCGCCCGAAGATGTTCTATGGTCAGCGTATTCACGACAAGTGTTATCGGCGTGCACACTTTGATGCCGGTCAGTTTGTCGAAAAATTCGATGATGAAGGTGCCAAACTCGGGTACTGCTTATACAAAGTCGGCTGCAAGGGCCCGACATCGTATAACGCCTGCTCGACGATTGAATGGAACGAAGGTCTTTCCTGGCCTGTTAAATCCGGTCACGGATGTATCGGTTGCTCGGAGCCGAACTTCTTTGACAAAGGGTCGTTTTACTCGCACGAAACGACGATTTTGCCGCCGGGCTGGGGCGGTATTGAGGCAACGGCCGATAAGGTCGGTATGGCAACCATCGGTCTGGTGGGTGCCGCAGCCATTGCACACGCTGCGATGAGTGCTGTCGCACAGGCTCGCGCCAAGAAGAATAACGGCAAGATCGGCAAGGAGGAATAAATGGCCACGAATGAACGTCGGGTTGTTGTTGACCCTGTAACTCGTATCGAAGGGCATCTGCGCGTTCAGGCGATGCTCGATAAAAACAACGTCATCTCCGATGCCATGAGTACGGGTACGATGTGGCGCGGTTTGGAAGTGATTCTCAAGGGGCGTGATCCGCGCGATGCCTGGGCTTTTGTCGAACGCATTTGCGGCGTTTGCACGGGTATTCACGCCTTGGCAGCCGTGCGTGCTGTGGAAGATGCCATCGGCATTAAAATCCCGAAGAACGCCAACATCATCCGTAACCTCATTAATGCAACGCTGTATACGCACGACCATATCGTGCACTTTTATCAGCTTTCGGCCTTAGACTGGGTCGACGTCGTCGATGCCTTAAAGGCCGATCCGCGTGAAGTCGCGCAGTTGCAGCAAAAGATCAGTCCTCATCATCCGTTTGCCAGCCCGGGATATTTCCGCGACGTGCAAAACCGCTTAAAGAAGTTTGTCGCAAGCGGTCAGCTCGGCATTTTTGCCAACGGCTACTGGGGACATCCGGCGATGCGTTTGCCGAGTGCCGTCAACCTTTTGGCGACGGCTCACTACTTAGAAGCCTTGGATTTCCAGCGTGAAATCATCAAGATTCACACGATTTTGGGCGGCAAGAACCCGCATCCGAACTATTTGGTCGGCGGCGTCGCTTGCCCGATTAACATGCACGGATCGGGCGCTGCCGGTACGATGGTCAACGAAGTGTCGATGAACTACATGCGCGACATCGCCCGTCAGTCCGTCGAATTCGTCGAAAACGTGTATCTTCCCGATGTTAAGGCGATTGCCTCGTTCTATCCGGATTGGTTCAAGTACGGCGGCGGCCTGGTTCGTAAGAATGTTCTTTGCTACGGCGACTTCCCCGAAATTGCCAATGATTGGTCCGAAAGAAGTCTTCAGATGCCCTCGGGCGCCATCATCGACGGAAAACTCGACGATGTTCTGCCTGTGGATTTGCGTGATCCCGAACAGGTTCAGGAATTCGTCGATCACTCCTGGTACAAGTATCCGGAGGGCAAGAAGGGTCTGCATCCGTGGGACGGCATTACCGACCAGGACTACGGTCTGCCGAAGGGATCGGTCGGTACGAACACCAAATTCAGCTGGATTGGTTCGGAAGGCAAGTACTCCTGGATCAAGAGCCCGCGTTGGAAGGGCCATATGATGGAAGTCGGACCGCTTGCGCGTCTGATTGTCTCGATTGCCAAGGATGTCAAGCAATTTAAGGAACCGGCTCTCGAGCTCTTAAAGGAACTTAATCTTCCGGTCGATGCGATTTACTCAACGCTCGGTCGACATGCGGCGCGCGCTTTGGAGTGCCGCTGGAGTGCGCACAAGATGGTCCAGTACGTCGATGATTTGACGGCCAACATTCGTGCCGGCGACGAGGCGGCGGCCAATATGGACTTCTGGGAACCCAAGACCTGGCCCAAGTACTGCAAGGGTGTGGGTTTCTGCGAGGCGCCACGCGGTGCTCTCGGTCACTGGTGCGTCATCAAGGATACGCGTCTTGAAAACTGGCAGGCGGTTGTGCCGACAACGTGGAATGCGTCTCCGCGTTCGGACGAAGGACAGCAAAGCGCCTTTGAGACGAGCCTGATGGGCACGCCCTTGGCCGATCCCAAGCGCCCGCTCGAAATTATCCGCACGATTCACAGTTTCGACCCGTGCCTGGCCTGTGCCTCGCATGTGTTCGATCCGGAAGGCAAGGAACTTTGCAACGTCAAGGTCCGCTAATCGTACGAGGAGAGATGTATGAGTATCGATCCGGTCACCTTTGAGATCCGCAACGACGGACGGCCTCCCAAGTCCATTTATGTCTGGGAAGTTCCCGTTCGTATTTGGCACTGGCTTATGGCCATTTGCATGGTGATTCTGATTGCATCGGGCCTACTGATCGGCGATCCGATTACGTTCGGTAGCCCCGAGACATGGACGGTCTACGGATTCGGCTATGTTCGGCTGGTGCACTACATAGCTGCCATGATCTTCACGGCACTCTTTATCGGCCGTGTGTATTGGCTGATTCCGGGTAACCGGTATGCGCGGATGATTTTCTTTCCGCCGCTTTGGAGTTTGAAGTGGTGGAAGGGGGTCATTACACAGACCGGGTACTACCTATTCTTCGTTAAAGAGCCGCCCGAGTATGCCGGGCACAATCCGCTGGCGCAGTTGGCGATGTTTTCCATGTTTGTTTTAGGAAGCATCGGCGTCATCATCACGGGCTTTGCGCTGTATGCTCAGGCCTGGGGATGGGACACGGGCTGGATGTGGTTCTTCGGCTGGGTTTTCGATGTTCTAGGCGACTCGCAGTGCGTCAGAACGGTGCACCACGCGTTAACGTACGTATTTCTCCTATTCTGTGTAGCACACTGCTACATGGCCATCCGCGAAGACGTGATGGGCGGCGTGACGACCCTGTCTTCGATGGGTTGCGGTCTGCGTATGTTTAAGGAAAGCGAGCACTGATTTTTTGAGATTGCTCTTTTTCGTGTATCGTTCATAGGACTCCCGGAACCGGTGACGGCTTTCGGGAGTTTTTGAAAGAGCTTCGAAAATGGGTTCTGTCGTTTAGTCGGCATCAAAATCAAGGAATTGGAATGAAAGAAGTTTTGGTTTTAGGACTCGGCAATATTCTTTGGGCCGACGAGGGTTTCGGTGTCCGAGCGGTCGAGTCGTTTCACGCTACGTACCGCGATCGCAACGACGTGGACGTCATGGACGGCGGCACTTTGGGTTCATACCTTATGAATGCCGTCATGGACGCCAAGCGTCTTCTAATTCTCGATTGTTGTGACCTTAAAGAAAAACCGGGCACGCTGCGTGTTCTTCGCGATGACGATATCCGCGTTTGGTCGAGCACCAAAATTTCCGCTCATCAGACGGGCATGAACGATGTGCTTGCCAAGGCTATGCTTCTCGGATACGAACCCGAGGCTATCACGGTCATCGGGGTTGAACCCTGTGACCTGGAAGACTACGGCGGGAGCCTCACGGAAAAGGTTCGTACACGTGTGCCCGAGGCCGTGCAAATTGCCGCCGAAGAGTTGCGTCGGTGGGGCTTCCCGGTTCAAAAAAGAGAGAAGGGAGAGGACGTGACCGACTTGGGCGCCGGTGCCGTTGAGCAAGATGTCTACGAGAACGGTCGACCGAGCGAAGAGGCTGCGCCCCGCACGGGAGACGTTCGTTTCATGCCTGTGAAGGAATAAATCATGTGCATTGCAACACCGGAGACGATTTTATCGATTGAAGAGTCGGCCACAGGGCCGATCGGAACGATTTTGCAGGCCGGTCGGGTCATCTCGGTCGATTTGTCGCTGGTGCCCGAGGCCGAAGTCGGCGATACGATTTTGTTTTTTCGCGGCACTGCCCTGCGCGTGATTGAGGAAACGGAAGCACGCAAGATTCGCTCGGCGCTTTCGGCTTTGGCCGACGTCATGGACGGCACGGCTTCTTCCAACGATATCGAAGCCGGGTTTGCGGATTTAATCGATCACCCCGGGCAACTGCCGGAGCATTTGCGAAAAGAGTTGGAGGACAAACATGCCCGTCGGTAAGATGAATACCGTGACGCGCTCGGTCGGTCAGGTTGATGTGACAACGCACCCGGCGTATCGGCGTCTTTTTGAACGTGAAGGTTTTGTTTGGGTCGACGACACGACGTTTGAAGCGTTTTTGGCGACCGAAGGCTTCAAGATGGCTGTTTTTTCCGAAGACCCCAATGCCAAGCGTGTTTCGCTGGACATAGCCGTCATTGCTCCGGAACTAAAAAAAGCCTTTGCAGGAACCCTCACTGAGACTGTTTTTACTCGTTTTAACGAATCCCGAGCCCTTGCCGGACGTTTCGGGATTACGGGGATGCCCGCCGTAGCGCTTTTCCGTGATTCGGTGTACTTAGGAGCTGTGCAGGGACTTAAAGATTGGAATGAATACTGCCGTCAGTTAAGCGAGATTGTCGTGCGCGAGAAATCTCCGGTACGGCGCGTGGCTTTCATGCAAGAGAAAACGGTTTTGCACTGCTCGGATTAGGAGGCGCTTGTATGGCAATCGGTTTCGGGGTTTCTTCGTCGCGATGGGCCGACATTCATTTGGATAAAGAAACGGAGCACGCCGCTACGCTCTCTTCCGTTGCGTTTTTAAAGCAGGTTTTAAAGGCGGCTCAGAAGGCTACGACCCTTCCTTTTCAGCAGGCTCTTTGCGAGCAACTCACGGTCGACTTTGAAACCTTTGATCCCAAGCACTTGGATTTTATTCTTGCCACAGTGGCGTCAGGCGAGGTGCGTATTGCCACGTGCGGCGGTGCCGTCAAAGCCGAAGAAACACAGATTCCCGGACTTTGGCGCCTGGAAGAAAACGGGCACCAACGGTTTGTTTTTGCCAGTCTTCCGCAATCGGTTCTCGAAGGTGTGCACGAGGGCGAGTATCCGCTGACTCTCCCGGAGCAGGCGCCCGAAGGTGTTTTCTCTTCGCCTGCTATCTTAAAAGAGCTCGCCTCGGCCCAAGCTTCGTGCGATGCCAATCGGATGGACTTTGATCCCCCGCATATGGTGGAACTGACGCGACAGCCTGTCGAAAAAACCGATATGCAGTGGATGAAATCGGTTCTCGGACAAGGGGATACGCAGATTTGGCTTTCCGGCTTTGCCAATGCGCGGATGCAAAGCACTCGCTACAAGGCAATTTGGAGAAGTACGCTACTGAATAAGGCCGGCAAGACACTTTTGGATAGCTTTGTCGTCACACTCATTCCGCCGGAAGTGCCGACAAGCCCCGAGGAGTTTTCCGACTCGGTGTCGGCCTGTCAGGAATTAATCGAGTGGCTCGAGGGGGACCTCGCGCGCGGAGTTTTATAAGATGCAAGAAGCCATCACGCCGGGTCGCATTGATTTACTCCTTGAAAAGCTCACACGAGACCGTGTCGGACTTAAGACCAAGATGCAGTGCAAGGTGTGTTGGTACGTCTACGACCCGGCACTCGGGTGCGAAGAAATGGATGTGCCGCCCGGAACGCCGTTTAACGAACTCCCGGCGCATTTCGTGTGCCCGGACTGCGGCAATCCTGTCACCTCGTTTATCCCGCTCCCCGATTCCGAGCAAGAGCCTTAAGTTCGGTCCGGGCATTGTCTGCGGTATCTTTTGGACACGCAATGCCATAGCCCCGGGTCAAGAGGCCGCTCGTACTTTTGGCGTTAGCGGTAATAATCAAATGCTCCGATGCGCCCCGGCACAAGCGTGGATTTTTCCGACTGGTATCCCGGAATGCCTTCCTCAAGCGTCGATAAGGGGCTCGAGCCGATGCCGCCCAAGCCGCGCAATTCAAGCTGCACGAAGTAACGCATTTCGTATTTGTCGGTGCTTGTAACGTAGCGCTGTCCGACAAGGCGTAGCGTCCAGCAGTCGGCGTTGTATTCCAAACCGACGAGGGCTTCGATCCAGCGCTTCTTTAAAAGCGAATAATTCAAACGCGAGAGCGCATACAAGTTGCCTGCAATCGGCCACTGGGCCGAAAAATCCAATTGCTTAAAGTTAAGATCGGATTTCGGATTTCCGTCGACATAGTTGTAGCGGTAGTAAAGGCCGACGACACTCATGGGTTTGGGTTGCCACCTCAAACCGGCACTGGCACGATTCAGGGTTTTTCTATCGTAGTTATATTGCGCAAAGCCTGTGACGGTCAAACTCTTAAAGAGTTTGGCACCGACACTGGCTAAAAGGTCGGCCTTGCGGTTGGGCAAATCGGTACGCTTGCCGTTGTAGCCGATTTGTGTGTCACTTAAATAAAACCGTTGACCGACGGCAGCTCGGAAAAGTTCGCTTCCCGTGGTGTCCTCAAGAAACCGTGTCGTCAGAGCCGTCGTAACGTGATTGGCCTCATTGATTCTATCGTACCCGGACCACGTGTTTTCCGTAAAAATCTGCGCAAAGTTCATGTCCGAGAGGCTCGAATCGAAAACCGGAATCTCGCTTTGATCTTCGTAGGGAATGTAGGCGTAGAAAAGCCGCGGCTCCAGAGTTTGGGTTAAGGCCCGATTGTCAAGTGTCAGAGTGCGCTCGAACGTCAGTCCCGCATCGGCCGAGAAAATCGGAAGGATACGCGAGGGGTGTTTGTCTCCGTCGGTGTGGACGGGGTCGTCTAAGTTGTACCACGTTCCGATGATCTGGGCTTTGGGCGTAAAGAACCAACCGGCGCCGCGAAGCGGATAGGAAACGGTCTGATCGAAAACGAATCGGTCGCCTTCTAACTGTTTCGGATGCCGAAACCGCGTGATATCAAGTTCCGTTGTCAGTTCAAACCCATCTAGGTCGGCCACGTATCCGGAAAGCGTAATCTGAGGAACCTTTTCGTACGGCTTGCTTGTCGTCGTATCGCGCACGTCAAGTGCCTGATTTTTACGAATGCTGATTTGGCCGTTGACGTACTTGCGCGAGAAGTTGACCCAGAAGTCTTCGGTTAAAACCGAGTCGGAGTCGTCTCGAAGGCTGTTACCGAAGTCAGCATTAAAGTTATCGTCGGAAATGCGATTGTAGTCGACACCGTAACCGATTCCGGCTGTGTTACCCGATAACTTAGCCGTCACGCCCCAGCGCGCTCCGGTCGGCGCATCTTTTGACGAATCGTGCGGCAGATAGTCGCCGATGACCTGTGCGGAAAAGTCTCGTGTCAACAGGCGGATATCGTTTCCGAGCATGACGCCGGCTTTACTCATAAGGCGCGGTGTAATCGTGTAGTCGTAGTTGGGAGCGATGTTCCAATAGTAGGGAATCGAAACATCGAGACCGCGCGTTTTACTCACCGAAAGACTCGGGACTAAAAAGCCGCTTTGGCGCTTCCCGGCCGCCGGGAACGTGAACCAGGGAACGGCAAATACAGGAACTCCGGCCAGCTTTAAAACGGCATTTCTTCCGTATCCGGATTGGTCGTACTCATCGAGCGTTAATTTATCGAGCTCAATCCACCAACTGTCATCGCCCTTGCGGCACGTGGTAATCAGGGAGTTATCCAAATCGGTTGTTTCCCCGGACTGAAAACGCACGCAGGATGCCTCACCGCGCAGACGATTGGGCGCAAATTCAAATTCGGCATCTTGCGTTTGTCCGGTTTTCGAATCCAAGTGGTAGAAAATCTCCGGGGACCGTAACGTCAGACCCGAGCGCGACAGTTCCGCATTGCCCGTTCCTTGGACTAAATCTTCGAACTGGGTATAAACAATCTTGTCGGCTTTGATGACCGACCCCGCACGACGAAGCTCCGCTTCGCCCTTTAAAACGATTTGCGTTTCGGGTGACCCGCTGATTTCGTGGGCAAACACCACGGCGGCACTATCCTCATCGCTTTGCGCCGGTTCAAGCCGAACGGCGCTGATCCACGGGGTGCGCGGGGCATCTCCTGCCGTCGCGGTTTTGAGCGGAGGCGGGACCGATAAGTCGGTATCGGCAGCGCCGGCAACAAAAGGAAGAGCCGTGACAACGGCAGTTGCCAAGGCCAAGAGGCGCTTGTGCGGGGGCTTCCGAAACATAAACACGTTATAGTTCGTAAAATGGAAATCCGAATAGGCGGATTATAGGCAAGGCGCCTTCGAAAACGGGGAGCTAAAAGGGTTTGAGGACGATTATGGAAAAAGCAGATACGCGTTTGGATGCATTGCGCATGTGGCTGACGCCGTTGGTGCCCGGTTACGGATTGATTCTTGAATCCTTGGTGCCGGCAAGTGCCGATGCCAGTTTTCGGCGGTACTTTCGCCTTGCGTCCGACTCCGGGACAACGTACATCGTTATGGATGCACCCCCGGAAAAAGAGGCCGTCGGCCCGTATCTGAAAGTCCAGTCGCTCATGCGCGAGGCCGGTTTGAACGTTCCCGTTATTTACGAAAAAAACGAAGTAGCCGGCTTTATTCTCATGAGCGATTTGGGAAAAAAGACGTATTTGGATGTTTTAACGGTTGACAATGCCCCGGTCCTTTTTGACGGCGCCGTCGATGAACTCATTTCCTGGCAAAAAGCCACGCGGCCCGGCGTTTTGCCGCCCTATGATGAGGCGGTTCTTCGCCGGGAACTCAAGTTATTTCCGGACTGGTACATTACGCGCCATCGTAGCTACACGATGACGGAAAAGGATAAGGCCGAATTAGAAACGGTTTTCTCACGCCTTGTGGCCGACAATCTTTCCGTGAGTTCCGTTTATGTACACCGCGACTATATGCCGCGCAATCTGATGGCCACTGACGGCAATCGCCCCGGTGTCATTGATTTTCAGGATGCCCTAACCGGACCGATTACCTACGATATTGCCTCTCTTATGCGGGATGCCTTTGTCAGTTGGCCTGAAGAATTTGTCTTGGATATGACGATTCGCTATTGGGAAAAGGCGCGTCGAGCCAAGCTTGCTGTCCCCGAGGACTTCGGAGACTTCTGGCGCCATGTCGAATGGATGGGACTGCAACGGCACTTAAAAGTGCTCGGAATCTTTGCGCGGATTTACTACAGAGACGGAAAGTCCAAATACCTTGCGGACACGCCGCGCTTTATCGAATACGTTCGGCGCACGGCCAATCGGTACGCTGAACTCAAAGTCCTGAATCGCCTTTTAGACCGTTTTGAGCCGATAAAGACCGCTCAGGCCGTCACGTTCTAGGAGGCGTTGTGAAAGCGCTGATTCTTGCGGCCGGTCGCGGATGCCGTTTGCGTCCTTTAACGGACACAACGCCTAAGCCCTTACTACCGGTGTCTGATTTTCGTCTTTGTGATTGGCAACTGGCTGCCTGCCTAAGAGCCGGCATCACCGATGTTGTGATGAATACGGCGTACCTGTCATCGGCCTTTGAGTCGATTCCGGCCGAGTATGCTGCCAAGGGGCTACGCATTGTGTTAAGTCGCGAGGGTACAACGCAAAGCGACGCCTTGGAAACGCTCGGCGGCATCGTCAAAGCGTTGCCGCTTTTAACCGACGGCACGGAGCCCTTTTTAGTTTTAGCAGGCGACATTGCGCACGACTTTGATTTGCGTCTTTTAATACGAAAGCGCCGGGACCTTATCGTAGGTGACATCGATGCCTCTCTTGTGGTCGTCCCGAATCCGAGTTACCACACCTCGGGCGACCTAGATTTTGCGCCGGACGGGCGGGTTCTTCCGGGGACCGGACCTTATACGTACGCGTGTCTTGCCGTTGTATCTCCTCGGATTTTTAACAGGTTGGAACCTGTACGTGCCAAGCTTTTTCCCTGGCTTTGGCAGTTTCGAGTAACGGCTCAAATTCACCGCGGGTTTTGGAGTAACGTCGGAGACGCGGCCGAATATGAGGCCCTTTGCGGCAATCGTAAGGCGTTTTTCTTTGCTAAGTTTTCGCAACAAGGATAATCGATGGTTTCTTTTGAAGAACGCTTTGAAGCACTCGCGCGTCTGCACGGCGCTCAAGGAATTGAAAAACTGCGCCGGGCTCACGTACTTGTCATCGGAGTCGGCGGCGTCGGCTCTTGGGCTGCCGAGGCGATGTGTCGAAGCGCCGTCGGCTTTTTGCACTTAATTGACATGGACACGGTGGCCGTCAACAACACGAATCGGCAATCCGAGGCTTTGGTCGGTACGTACGGATGCGCGAAAGTGGATGTTTTATCTCAAAGACTGCGGCTGATAAATCCGGATGCCGATGTCAAGGTAAGTTGTCTGCGCGTGACAAGTGAAAACGTCGCGCAGTTAATTTCGCCGGGTGCCTTTGTTCTCGAATGCGTCGATGACGTCGATGCTAAGGCGGCCATCGTCTGCGAGGCGAAACGCAAAGGCGCCTTTGTCGTTACCTCGGGCGGCGCAGGCGGCAGGCGTGATTCGACACAAATACGCCTTGCGGATTTAACGCAAGTGACCGGAGATCCCCTGTTATCGAAATTGCGTTACACCTTGCGCAAATGCCACGGTTTCCCGGCCGGATCCGGCAAACGCTCCAAACCTTTCGGTATTCCGGCGGCCTTTTCTTCCGAGGCGATGGAGCAAGGCGAGGGTGGTACGTTCGGCACCTCGATGGCCGTGACGGCCGCAATGGGAATGGCTGTTGCCGGTGCCGCATTGAGCGCGATTACGAAAGGAGACAAAGCGTGAAGACCCTCAAAGAAAGCATCGCGACGTTTAAAAGCCTGACGGGAGCTACGCTCCCTGTGATGAATGCCCCGATGGCCGGCCTGACAACCCCCGAGATGGTTGTAGCCGTCAGTAGCGCCGGGGGACTCGGCGTTTTGGCCGGCGACTTCCTTGAGGCCGGTGAGATTACTTCGGCCGTCGCTGCCGTGCGCGCTCAAACGGACCGTCCTTTTGCCGTCAATTTACGCATTCCTTCTTCGGCTCAGAAGAGCGATTGTGCGCCGCTTGCGGCTTCTCTTGAGGCATTACGCCGAGAGCTCGGGTGTCCCGAAACGCTGTCGCTTCCGGATTTCGAGGCGCAATTCCAGGCCGTTCTTGAGGCCGATGTTCCCGTCGTCCGTGTTTGTTTCGGGGGATTCCGCGAGATTTATGCCGACAAGCTCAAAGCGCAAGGCGTGCGCATCATCGGCGCGGCAACAACGCTAAGGGAAGCCAAAGTTCAGCGGGCAGCCGGTGTCGATGCCGTTGTTGTTCAGGGTTCGGAAGCCGGCGGTCCTCGCCTTTCGTTTGAAAGCTCGGAAGAAGATGCCGTAGGTCTTCTGAGTCTAATCGGACCGGCAAGCCGGGCAACGGGGCTTCCCATTGTTGCGGCAGGCGGCATTGTCACGGGGCGCCAGATGGCTTCTTGCCTTGTGGCAGGTGCCTGTGCCGTGGAAGTGGGAACGTACCTGGTAAGAACGGAGCAAAGCGCGTTGCATGAAGTCTATCGCACGGCCATGGAATTTGCCTGTGATACCGATGCACGTCTCACGCGCCTTATTTCCGGACGCCTGACGCGGGCCTTACCCGGAGCCCTTTTTCAGGCACTTAAAGACGCAGGGATCGAGGCGCTTGCCTATCCGGCGCATCTGATGGCCATGCGTCCGATTTATCGGGCCGCCGCCCGATGCGGGCGAGACGATTTACTCCCATTATGTTGCGGTCAGAGCATACCGCTCGGTGTTCCGACCGATACTGCCCAAGCGCTTGCCGTACTAATAGGCGATTGCCGTGCCGTTTTGCAGGAGGTTCTATGAGAGCTCTGATTGTTGTCGATGTTCAAAATGATTTTTTGCCGGGCGGGTCGCTTGCCGTGGCAGGAGGTGATGCGGTCATTGACCCTATTAATCGCTTGATTAAGGCGTTTTCTGAGGCCCGTGACGTTGTCGTTTGCACGGCCGATTGGCATCCGGCCAATCACATCAGTTTTGCTGCAAGCCATGCCGGAAAAAAGGTCGGTGATGAGTTGGACGTTTCGTACGGCAAACAGCGCCTCTGGCCCGTGCATTGCGTTGCCGGAACTCAGGGGGCGGCATTTTCTTCCGCGCTTTTATCCGATAAAGCCGATGTTCTGGTGCGAAAAGGCATGCGACGCGATTGCGACAGTTACTCGGGCTTTATGGAAGCAGACCGATTAGGGAAAACGGGCCTTGCCGGGTATTTAAAAGAGCGCGGAGTCGACTCTGTTGCCGTTTGCGGATTGGCTACGGACTTTTGCGTTTCGTGGACGGCGCTCGATGCCGTAGCCGCCGGTTTTAAAACGGTCGTTGTGACGGATGCAAGCCACGCCATCGATGTCGCAGGGTCGCTTGCGGCAGCTCGCGAGTCGTGGGAAAAAGCGCAGATTTGCCAAGTGACTGTCTGCGATCTTCTGAAGTAAAGTTCCCGGTTGTCGAAAATGCTCCGACGGGCACCGACCTTTCCGTCCTGTGCCCGTCAGGTAAACGACAACGCTATCGGACGATAAAAAGCGGAACGCTTCCTTGAGCAGCCACACGCATGACCACGGATCCGGCGAAGGCCGATTCCACATTCGAGCGCCCGTGGCTCCCCATGACAAGCAAATCAAGCCGTTCCTCAAGGGCGTATTTGGCGATTTCATCGCCGGCATTGCCTTGTAGCATGACCTCTTGAACGTTCCCGAGCTTGGCAAACGATTTGCGAAGCGGATCCATGACGTTCTCAAAGGCCTGTAACTCGAGTTCCTTACCGCCGGCTTCACTTAAAAGAGCGGCTTGTGCCAGTTCGGCCGTGCGACCTGAGGCGGCAAGAGAGGCAGCTCCCAGGGCGCCGAACATAAAGTCATCGGCACTACGCGACACATAAATCGCGCGGAATTGGCAGTTTTCCGGGAATAGCTTCCTGTTGGCCGTGAGATACTCAATCAAGCGCTCGGAGCGCTCGGATTCGTCGACGGCAATCCCGATTTTCGTCAATGTCTTTTTGATACTGCACGGAGCACGAACAATGAGAACCGGAGTTGTTGTTTTTGCGAGAACGCCGATGGTAACCGATCCGAAAAATAAGGTCTCGAGCGCTGTCAGGCCCCGCGAACCCATGAGCACGTAGGTCGCATCGATTTGAGTAGCTTTCTCGGCAATCTTTTCAGCCGGGGTCCCGACGGCCCAAGATGTAATGGGATCGATACCGGCCTTTTGAAGTGTCTCGGCGGCGGGCGCAAGAATACTTTGAGCAAAGCTCTTGAAACGTTCGGTTCCGGCCGCTCCGAGTCGCATGAGTACTTCGTTCGGCAAGCTCGGTTCAATGACGGTAAATAGGGTCACTTCGGGTTTTTCGGACGCCTCGGCCACAACGCTCGTGAGAAAGTCCAAAACATTATTCGCATAACGGCTGTTATCGATGGCAACGAGAATCTTTTTCATAGATGTCTCCCAAGAAAAATCGGCATCGGCCTTGCCTTAGGGCTTGCTTACAACTGATTTTAATGCGCGTCTTGCCGATCAGAGCGCACCAAAAGCCTTTTTTCCCTGAAAAGGGCCTGTTGTCCGTTGCTCTTGCCGCGGAAATAGCGGGGGCCAAAGATGCCCGTTTTTTAGGCATCTGGGTTAAAATATCGTTCTCTTGTATCAGTCATAATCCAATTGTATCTCGGTCATGCGGATCGGCCCCTACTGCCTTGAAAACCCCGTCATTCTTGCTCCGATGGCCGGCGTTGCCGATGCCGCCTTCCGCAAGATTTGTCTTCAATGCGGGGCGGGCATGGCTGTCGGTGAAATGGTCTGTAGCGATTTCAATTTACGAGGGACGGCCAAGTCGGAAAGCCGCTTTCGGACAGACTCTGCCGAGTCGATTCCGGTCGTGCAGCTTTTGGGGGCAGACCCGGAGGCGATGGCCGATGCGGCGCGCTATGCAACGTCGTGCGGGGCCAAAATCGTGGATATTAATTTCGGGTGTCCGACACGCATTGTTTGCGGTAAGGCCTGTGGATCGGCCTTAATGGCCGATGTGGATTTGGCCGAACGTATTTTGCAAGCCGTTCGGGATGCGGTTTCGGTCCCCGTGACCGTTAAAATGCGCCTGGGGTGGGATCAAAACCATATTACGGTGTTTGAACTCGCACATGCGGCACAGAACATCGGCTTTGCGGCTGTGACGGTGCATGCCAGAACGCGGCAGGCACGCTTTTCCGGGCCGGTTGACTATGCGGCGATTGCGCGTCTTGCCGGGGAATTATCGATTCCCGTCATCGCCAACGGCGATATTGATTCGTCTGAAAAAGCCGTTCGTGTTTTGCGCGAAACGGGTGCGGCGGCCGTGATGATCGGGAGAGCCAGTCTCGGTGCGCCGTGGCTTTTCGGACAGGTCGCCGAGGCTTTGTCCGGGCGCCCTGTCACGCCGATTTCACGTGCGGCGCGACGTGATATTGTGTTACGGCATTTTGATGAGCATATGCGGCAGGCTACCGTGAGCCGAACCAAGGCTGTATTCTCGTTTCGCAAACACGCGGTACGGTATGTGTTGCCGCTTGAGCAGGGACAGGAAAAAGTGCGGCGCATTCTCGATACGAGCGATGAACAGGTCGTACGGGAACTCCTGTCGGAATTTTTGGGTGACACACCATGACGGAAACGGAAAAAAAACAGGATTTTCTCGAGCAAGACGAGCTAGCACGTCTTGTCGTTTCGCGTGTGGAAGACTACGTGAGGGATTTGGACGGAGCCGAGGGATTGCCGATTCACGGCATGATTGTGGCTGCCGTTGAGCGACCTTTGTTTCGCTGGGCGATGGACAAAGCCGGGCAGAACCAAAAGCTCGCCGCAAAGATTTTAGGAATCAATCGAAATACGCTACACAAGAAACTGCGCGAGCAAGGTTTTTGGAATGCGTCTTAATTGGAGGAAGCAGCACTATGCGTAAGCAAGCACTCATCAGCGTTTCGGACAAGACGGGCGTTGCCCAGTTTGCCCGAGAGCTCGTTAATCTCGGGTACCATATTTTGTCGACGGGAGGAACGGCAAAACTCCTTACATCCGAAGGCATTGTCTGTCAGGAAGTGGCCGATTACACCGGGTTTCCGGAGATGCTTGACGGGCGAGTCAAGACCCTTGACCCGCACATTCATGCGGGCATTTTGGCGCGTCGCCCCGTGCCCGAACACATGGCCGCATTGGCCGAGCACGGCATCGAGCCGATTGATATTGTCTGCGTGAATTTGTATCCGTTTGAGCAGACGATTGCCAAGCCTGATTGCACGTTCGAATTGGCGGTCGAAAATATCGATATCGGCGGCCCGACGATGATTCGTGCAGCGGCGAAAAATCACGAATCCGTGACGGTTCTTGTCGATCCGTCCGATTACGCCCGTGTCATTGAAGAACTCAAAGCCACAGGGGCCGTGAGCGACGCAACGCGCCTTGAGCTTGCCAAGAAAGTCTTTGCCCACACGGCGCGCTACGATGCGGCCATCAGCAATTACTTAACAAGTCTTGACGAGCAAAAGAAGCGTACCAAGAAGTTCCCCGATGTCTTTACGCGTCAGTGGGTCAAGGTTCAGGATATGCGCTACGGTGAAAACCCCCATCAGGCGGCGGCGTTTTATCGCGAACATGTCGTTGCGCCGGGTCTGTTGGCCGGTTATACGCAGTTACAAGGGAAAGAGCTTTCCTACAACAACATTTCCGATAGCGATGCGGCTTGGGAAGCCGTCCGAAGCTTTTCAGCGCCGGCATGCGTGATTATGAAGCACGCCAACCCCTGCGGAGCGGCAATCGGAGCGAGCGTTTTCGAGGCCTACAAGAAGGCGTTTTCTTGCGACTCCAAGAGCGCATTCGGCGGCATTATTGCGTTTAACCGCCCCGTTGATGCGGCAACGGCTGAAGAAATCTCCAAACAGTTTGCCGAAGTGATTATTGCGCCGACCTATGAAGCCGATGCCGTGACGGTCTTCAGCCGCAAAAAGAACCTGCGTCTTTTGACGGTCGCAAACGGCGCCTCGCACAACGACTACGACTTTAAGCGCGTCGGCGGCGGACTTTTGGTCCAGACGCCCGACACGCAACTGTGCGCGGAAAGCGATTTGAAGGTCGTGACGAAAAAGCAACCCACGTCCGCACAGATTGCCGATATGATGTTTGCCTGGAATATCGCTCGCTTTGTCAAATCCAACACCATCGTGTACGCCCGAGACGGGATGACGCTCGGTGTGGGTGCCGGACAGATGAGCCGCGTGGACTCGGCCAAGATTGCCGCGATGAAAGCCGATGAATTCGGGCATTCGCTTGCCGGGTGCGCGGTTGCCAGCGATGCGTTCTTCCCGTTCCGCGACGGCTTGGATGTTGTGATCGATCATGGTGCCACATGCGTGATTCAGCCGGGCGGATCGATTCGCGATGCCGAAGTCATTGCAGCGGCCGATGAACGCGGTATCGTGATGGTCTTTACCGGAGAGCGGCATTTCCGTCACTAATTTTTTCGAACGAGGAACGAGTATGAGTCCCATTTGCTGCGTCAGCCGTCGCAGGGTTTTAGCCGGGGCCGGCGCGCTCGGGGCGGCGGCTTTTGCACCTGCGGCGTTTTCGCAGTTGCAGATTCAGATCACGGGGGTCGGAGCGAACCGTATTCCGCTTGCGTTGCAGCCGATGAACGGCACCGCGCAGGCCCAAATCGATGTCTACTCCGTTGTGGCTTCCGATTTGGAGCGCACCGGATCGTTTCGGTTAATCGGCGTGACCGAAGAAGCCACGCCCGAGCTTTCCGTTCGTCCGGACTTTTCTCATTGGCAGGAAGTCGGTGCCACGGTCTTTGCTACCGGCAGTATTGTGCAGATGGCCGACGGCAGGTACGATATTCGGTATCGGCTCTTTGATTCGATTAAAACCGAAGACCCGATCGATCAGGCCGATTTTTTCGTCCCCGGACGGCAGCTTCGGCTCTGTGCGCACCGCATCGCCGATCGAATCTATTCGAAACTGACGGGAAACGGGGCGATGTTTGCCTCGCGCCTTTCATACGTCGTTCAGCATGCCTCGAACAATTTCGAACTCATCGTCGCCGATAGCGACGGCGCCAATCCGCAACCGGCATTGCGCAGTCGCGAACCGATTATTTCGCCGGCGTGGTCTCCGGACGGTATGAAATTGGCGTACGTGTCGTTTGAAGAAAAAAAACCGGTTGTCTACGTGCACACGGTTGCAACCGGTAAGCGCCGTGTCATTGCCAATTTCCGCGGGAACAATTCGGCTCCGGCCTTTAGTCCTGACGGTAAGATGCTTGCCCTCGCGCTTTCGCGCGACGGGTTTACACAGATTTATCTTATCGGAGCGGACGGCGCGGGGGTCAGGCGCTTTACGCGGTCGCTCGCGATTGATACGGAACCCGTGTTTTCCGTTGACGGACGCTATGTGTATTTCACAAGTGACCGAGGAGGGTCGCCGCAGATTTATCGGCAGACCGTCGATACGGACGAGGTCGAGCGCGTGACGTTTGCGAGCGACTATGCTGTCAGTCCGAGCATCAACCCGCAGGGGACGCATTTGGCATACGTGACACGGGTAAACGGACGGTATCGCGTCGCTCAAATGGAAATTGCCACCGGTCAGGAGGTGATTTTGTCGGGCACCGATGCTGACGAAAGTCCGTGCTATTCGCCGAACGGTCGCATGATTGTGTATGCCACGGAAGTCGGTCGGCGCGGCGTTTTGGCCACCGTCAGTGTGGACGGCGCCGTCAGCTCGCGTCTTTCGGGGTCCTCGGGCGATATTCGGGAGCCGACATGGAGCCCGCTGATCCCCGACTAGGGTAGGGGCGTTTTTAACAGGATTAACGATAGGGACAAGGCCGATTGTTTTTTTACCGGTTTTTTCCATCAATCACGGAGATAAAAGTGAAGAAAATTTCTTGTATTGCCGCGCTTTGCGCCGCCTTTGTTTTAGCCGGATGCTCGAGTGTGAGCCTGGACGAATCGGCTAAGGAAGGAACAACTCAGAGCGGTCGGTACGCCACGTCGACCGATGCAATCACGCCTGAGGCCCTAGCAGCCGACAAGAGCGTGTACTTTGATTTTGATAGCTACACGGTTCAGTCGCGCTACTACTCGACGATCGATCGTCAGGTACGTGCCATGCGTGCCAATCCCAAGCTAATTGCCCGCATTGAAGGCAATACCGACAGCCGCGGTAGCCGAGAATACAACTTGGCGCTCGGACAAAAGCGTAGCGAGGCCGTCAAGGGTCTGATGCAGATTCGCGGCATTGCGCCCAATCGCTTAGAGGCCGTCAGTTTCGGCCGCGAACGCCCTGTCGATCGCGGTGAAAACGAACAGGCTTGGGCGAAGAATCGCCGCGCCGATATCGTCGTTTCCCACTAGCGAGAGAATCGATGTTTACGCCGTTACTTTCTCGGGCCGTCTTGGTCTCGGCGGTCTTTGCCGCTCTTTTAGGGGTCTCGGGTGTCTCGTCGGCTTTTTCCGACGATGAGGCGCGCCGTGCGATTTTGGATTTGCGTGAGAAACTCAATGTGACGCAAAGTTCACAACTTGAGCTTCTCGGTCGCATCGATCAGTTGCAAGAGCAAAACGCCGAAATGACCGGCAAGGTGGAAAAACTCACGCACCAAATCGGGCTGACGCAAAAGGCCTCTCGGGATTTGTTCATGAGTTTGGACAAACGCCTGGCTGCTTTGGAGTCACACGTTGAAAAAGACGAAAACGGGCAGTCTTTTACGGTTGTTCCGGAAGAAAAGCGCCGTTATGACTTGGCTTTGGAGCTTTTCTCCGAAGGCTTATACGAAGAGAGTCAAAAGCTTCTTGAGTCACTTGCGACGGATTATCCGAAGTCCGGTTACATGGCCGATACCTTGTACTGGCTCGGTTGTGCGTATTACGTGCAAAACAAAATGAGCGAAGCGGCTTCGGCGCAAAAAAAGCTTGTGGCACGTTTCCCGAAGAGTTCTCGTGTCCCCGAGGCATTACTCTCGCAGGCGGCAGCCGAGGAGCGTTTGGGAAACAGCACATCGGCGCGCTCGCTGTTAAACATTGTCGTCCAAAAGTATCCGGGCACGGAATCGGCGAAGACAGCCGAGCAGCGCATAAAGGCTTTGGGACCGGCTCCGAAAGCGGCTCCGAAGAAAAAAGTGCCCGCCAAGAAATAACGTGACGCAAGAAAGCGAAAACTCCCTTCGGGAAGCGGATCTCGGACAAACGACATCGGGGGCAACACCCGATGTCGTGGACGGGGTTGCGATTGCCAAACTGTACGGGGAGCCTCTTTTTAAGGTTCCGGACGGCCTGTATATCCCGCCCGATGCCTTGGAAGTGTTCCTGGAAAGTTTCGAAGGGCCGCTCGATTTGCTCCTGTACCTCATTCGCAAGCAAAAGTTTGACGTGATGAACGTGCCGATGGCGCTGGTTACCGAGCAGTACATGGGCTACGTTGAGCTTATTCGGAAATCGAACTTGGAATTGGCGGCCGAGTATCTGGTGATGGCCGCGTGCCTTATGCAAATCAAGAGCCGTTTGCTTTTACCGGTCACGCGTGCCGATGACGATGAGGAAGTCGAAGATCCTCAGGCCGAACTGGCGCGTCGACTTTTGGAGTATGAGAAGATGAAATTGGCGGCTGTGGAACTCGATCGGATTCCGAGAAACGGGCGCGATTTCTGGCGTGCCTTTGTGTTAATCGAGCAGACACAAAATAAGATTTTGCCGGACGTATCGTCCGAAGAGCTTGCCCGTGTCTGGCAGGAAGTGCTCGCACAGGCGCAGCTTCGCGGCAATCACACGATTTCCCGACAGGAACTTTCGGTGCGCGAATTCATGTCCAATATTTTGCGGCGTCTCGGTCAAAGTCCGATTGTGGAATTTCGGGAACTTTTTAAGACGGGGTGCGGCATCGAAGTGGCCATTGTCAATTATTTGGCCATTTTGGAACTGGCGAAAGACGGTCTTGTGCGCATCACACAGGCCGTGCCGTTTGCACCTCTTTATGTTGCAAGAAGCGAGGTGCTTACATGAGTTGCCGATACTGCGCCGAATACATTCGTCGAGCCGATTGCCGAGTGAAGAACTTCCGTGCGGCTTGCCGAATTCTCAAGTTGAACCCGGATAAGAAAGAAGACGAGGAAGCTATCGTCAAGGCCTTGGCCGGCATCGGGCAATTCGGATCGATTCGTCTGGCGCGTCGCTTTCCGTGGGTGACCGATGAGTCGGAGTTTCACTTGGTGACGATTGCAGGCCTGCACTTTTACTGGATGCTTTTGGATGCCTGGGAAGACATCCGTTTGCAGGAAGCGAAAAAAGCATCCGATACAAAACAGGCCTAGTCGCCTTTGCAAGGCGATTGAGCGCTATTCGAGATTTTGAATCTGCTCGCGCATTTGCTCGACCGTTAATTTCATCGTCAAAGAGGCATCGGTCATTTCAATGGATGCGGCCTTCGAACCCAAAGTGTTGGCTTCCCGGTTCATCTCCTGCATCAGGAAATCGAGTTTGCGCCCGACGGCACCCCCTGCTAAAAGAGTGCGCCGCGTTTCGTTCGTGTGGGTCAAAAGACGGTTCATTTCTTCGTCCACGTCCATTTTGAGGGCGTAAAGCGTCAATTCCGTCTGAATGCGCTCATTGATATCTTCTTTCGTTAGTCCCGAGACACTCGAAAGCGGCTCTTGCAAGGCCGTGCGCAGGCGCTCCTGCATTCGTCCTTTTAAACAGGCAAGAATCTGCGGCAATTTCGGGCGCAACGTGTTGATAACCGCATCAATGGTATCGCAGTAGTCGGCAAGGACTTTCGAAAGTGCTTTTCCTTCGCGTGCTCGAGCGGCCGTAAACGCATGAAGGGCTTTGTCGACAACGGCCATCACGTCGGCTTTGAGTTTCTCGTCGTCAATCGGAGCCCCGACAACCACGCCGGGATAGGCCAAGATTTCCATGACGCTTAAAGGAGCGGCACTCGGAAGTGTCTCATGAATCTGATCTTGCAGGGTGCGTAGGTTTTCAACCGATGCCTTGTCGGTTTTGCTCCCGGCGGCTAAGGTGCCGGTTTTTAGGGAAATGCGGCATTCGAGTTTCCCGCGACGAACGTGACTGCGAAGGGCGTCCCGAACGAGCGGATCTAAGGTGTGCAACTCATCGCAGATTCGCAGCGTCAAATCGAGAAAGCGGGAGTTCACGCAGCGGATTTCAACCGTGACAAGACCTAAGTCGGTTTCGCCTTGTGTGATGGCGTACCCGGTCATCGAAAGAACATCGGACATGAGAAATTTCCTTTTTTGACCGCAGCCGCTCGTCGGAATTCTGTCGGCCGCAGATGCCAACATTTTAAGGCGTTCTACAGCACAAAGGGCTTTCGGGGCCATAAGTGTCCTATCCTATAATGCGAAAAACGATTTGAAAGGATGGCTTTTATGCCGATGCGCCACGACGGTCGGGCCGCCGACCAATTACGCCCGATGAACATGACTCGGGGATTTACCAAACACGCCGAAGGCAGTGTTTTGATTGCGTGCGGACAAACACGGGTCATTTGTACGGCCAGTGTTGTTCCCGGTGTTCCGAAATTCTTAGAAGGGCAGGGCCAAGGATGGGTTACGGCCGAATACGGGCTCTTGCCGCGCTCGACGACCACGCGCTGTGACCGCGAAGCCGTCAAGGGCAAGCAAACCGGTCGCACGCAGGAAATTCAACGACTGATTGGGCGGAGCCTACGCGCGGTGGTCGATCGGCGAAAAATCGACGGTTACACCATCAAGATTGACTGCGATGTCATCGATGCCGACGGCGGGACGCGGTGCGCATCGGTCAGCGGGTCCTATGTGGCTTTGGCCGATGCCGTTTCCTGGATGCTTCGAAACGGGAAAATCACGTCAAACCCGTTACGCGATTCGGTTTGTGCCGTGAGCGTGGGCATCAGCGACGGGGTTCCGGTGATTGATTTTGACTACGTTGAAGATAGTTCGAGTGACACGGACATGAACGTTGTGATGACGGGCTCGGGGCGCTACGTGGAAATTCAGGGGACGGCCGAAGGCGAGCCTTTTTCGGGCGAGGATTTAACCGCGCTTTTGGCATTAGCCAAATCCGGGTGTCAAACGATTACCGCACTGCAAAAACGTGCTTTAGCCGAGTAAATCACCATGCAAAAAACACTGGTTTTAGCTTCCAACAATCCCGGAAAACTGCGGGAATTTAATGCGATGTTTTCCGAAAAATCAATTCGTATCGTCGGACAGGGCAGTATGGGCGTAAAAGCATGCGAAGAGCCCTATCACACGTTCCTGGAAAATGCCCTTGCTAAGGCGCGCAATGCCGCACGCGAAAGCGGACTGCCGGCTTTGGCCGACGATTCGGGGATTACGGCCAATGCATTAAACGGGGAGCCCGGCGTGTTTTCGGCGCGCTATGCGGGAGCCGATTGCGATGACAAAGCCAATAACGCCAAGCTTGTGGCGGCCTTAAAAGATAAGACCGACAAGCGGGCGCACTACACGTGTGTGTTGGTAGCACTCCGTTACGCGGACGATCCCGAGCCGATTGTCATCGAGGCGCATTGGAACGGCGAGATTGTTTCCGAGCCTCGCGGCACGGGCGGATTCGGGTACGACCCGTATTTTTATTTGCCTGAATTCGGGAAAACAGCTGCCGAACTTACGGCAGAGGAAAAAAATGCCGTCAGTCATCGCGGGAAAGCCCTGCGCGCCATGCTCAAAACCATCGGGGAGCGATGGGGTTGGTAGCGCTTGCTCTGTACGTGCACTGGCCCTGGTGCGTGCACAAGTGCCCGTATTGTGACTTCAATTCTCGCGGCGGCTTGTTTCGTATCGATGAGGGTCGATACATCGCTGCACTTTTAAGGGACTTAAGTCAGACCTCTTGCAACGCTTTGTGCCCTGTCACAAGTGTTTTTTTCGGGGGCGGAACACCGAGTTTGATGACCGAAGATGGCTTTGATGCCTTAATGCGCGGCATTCGGGAGCGCGTTGACCTGGTCGACGACGTCGAAGTGACACTTGAGGCAAATCCGGGTACCGTGACCGAAGAAAAGCTTGCTGCATTTGCACGCTCGGGTGTCACGCGCCTTTCCTTAGGGGTGCAAAGCTTTAACGAAGCGTCGCTTTCTTTTCTCGGACGCATTCATACGGCTCGCCAAGCGCGCGAAGCCGTTACGTGGGCTAAAAACACCTTTGCGCACGTCAATATCGACATGATGTATGCCTTAGTCGGACAGACGCTTGCCGATCTTCGGGAAGATGCCGAACAGGCTGTAAGTTTTAACACGGATCATCTTTCGTACTATGAACTGACGATTGAGCCGGGAAGTGTCTTTTTCAAGCGACCGCCCGAGGGTTTGCCTGATGCCGACACGGCAAGCGACATGGCCGAGTGCATTCAGAACATCACGCATCAGGCGGGATTTGACCACTACGAAGTTTCCGCGTACGCCAAAGTAGGCTCTCGGTGCCGCCATAACCTGACGTATTGGACCTACGGGGATTATTTGGCCGTCGGTGCCGGAGCGCATGCGAAAATTACGAACTCGGACGGCGTGATTTTCCGCGAGGTACGAGCGAAAAGCCCTCTGCGTTACATGACCGATGTCGAAAACGGAACGTGTGTGCAAAGACGACGCCGAGTTCGTCCCGAAGAGATTCCCTTTGAGTTTATGCTCAACGTGTTAAGGTTACGTGAGGGTGTTGCCAAGGAGCGCTGGGAGGAGGCAACGGGGTTGCCCTATGCTCTGATTGCTCCGAAGGTCGCATCTTTGCAGCGCGAGGGCTTGATGGAAAAGACAGACTGCCTTGCCGCCACAGCACTCGGACGCCGTTTTTTAAATACGCTTCAGGAGCGATTTTTGCCGTGACACGAAAAAGTCGCATTTCGATACTCGCCTTTTCTATGACAGCGACCTTGGCCTTTTGGCTTGCCGGTTGCTCGACGCCCGTTCTCGAGGCGACCGATACCGCCGCGTGCGGAAACGTTCGCCTGCAAAAGGTTTCCTTTGCCGCGTGCCCGCACACGCAAGAGGCCGATTGGGATGCGGCCCTAAAAGCCTTTAAAAAGTCATGTGAACGCATCGGAGGGAGTAATTCCTGGAAAGCGATTTGCTCTGAGGCCGGTCAATATATCGGAAGTTCTCGAGAGTTTTTTCAAAAGCATTTTGATCTTTGGCACGTCAAGTCCGTCAATGCTCGGGGAAAAGAGCAGGAGACGGGCCTGATGACCGGATACTATGAGCCCGAGTTAGAAGGGTCGCTGACACGTTCAAGGACATATTCCGTTCCGCTTTTATCGCCGCCCGATGACTTAATTACGCTTGATATCTCGCGCTTTGATGACACACTTGCTAAAACGGCGTTTAAGGGTAAGGTCGAAGCTCGCCGTTTCTTTCCGTATGACACACGAGGGACTATTGAGGCGCGAAGCGACCTAGCTCGCTATGCTCTGTGTTGGGTGCAAGACCCGGTCGACGCATTTTTCCTTCAGGTTCAGGGCTCAGGGCGCATACGACTGACAAACGGAGAGGTGATGCGCCTTGCTTATGCTGACAATAACGGAAGACCATATCGCGCCATTGCCCATTGGCTGACGCAGAATACGTCGTTAAAGCCTGCGCAGATGAGTATGGACCGTATTCGGGCGTGGGCTCGAGAAAATCCGACGCGTGTCCGGGAACTTTTAGACTACAACGAGCGGTATATTTTCTTTCAGGAGCGCAAAGACCTTGCCCCCGAAGAGGGACCGATCGGGAGCCTCGGCGTTCCCGTAACGCCGCGTGTTTCTGTGGCGGTCGATAGCAGCATTTGGCCCTTGGGGTTGCCTTTTATCGTCCAGGTACATCAGGCAAGCCCTGCGCTTTCTTTTGTGCGTCCCGTTCTGGCTCAAGACACGGGAAGTGCGATTCGAGGCCCTTTGCGATTTGATTATTTTTGGGGAAGCGGGCACAAAGCCGGACAAGCGGCCGGAAGTCAGAAAAGCGCGGTGAAAGCGTGGGCGCTTTTTCCGAAGGGTAGTAATCCATCGGCTTTTTAAGCACGACGGAAGTGGCTTCAGAGAGAAAAATGACAGACTTTTGTGTGCAGGAAATCGGCCCTTCGCCCTTTATTCCGGGCTTTGCGCTTTTTGATGCGCATTTAGGAAACAGCATCGTAATTCGGTTTGCGCGTGCCGGGCAGGGCGTGCCGCTCCTGATGGTTCACGGTCATCCGCACAACCACGTGATTTGGCGCAAAGTTGCACCGACACTTGCCGAGCACTACACGGTGATTCTTCCGGATTTGCGCGGATACGGCGATAGCAGTAAACCCGTGAGCGACGCCGAGCACACGCCGTACTCCAAGCGTGTCATGGCACGTGATTTGGCTCAACTGATGCAAGGGATGGGACTTACGCCCTTTCACTATGTCGGTCACGATCGCGGAGGACGAGTCGGGCATCGCTTTGCGCTCGATGCCCCCGAGCTTTTCCGAACGGCGACGTTCCTGGATATTGCGCCGACGGCCGTGATGTACGAGCGCACGAACATGGAGTTTGCGCGACGTTATTTCTGGTGGTTTTTCCTCATTCAACCCGAGCCGCTTCCGGAAAAGATGATTGACTCCGATCCGGAGTTTTTTATCCATCGGCATATCGACGGACAGCTCAAAACGCCGGGCGCCGTTTCCGACGAAATTATGGCCGAGTATCTTCGTTGCTACAAAGACCCGAAAATGATTCACGCCGTCTGTGAGGACTATCGCGCTTCGGCCGGAATCGACTTAAAAGACGATGCGGCCGATCGGCAAAAGCGCATCACCTGTCCTTTGCTTTTGCTCTGGGGTGCTAAGGGCACGGTCGGAAAACTTTACGATGTGATTGAGACGTGGCACGACAGGGCCCTGTCTTTTGAAGGTCAGGCCCTTCCTTGCGGGCATTCTCCGCAAGAAGAGGTTCCGGAGTTGTTCCTGAAAACCTGGACGGATTTTGTTGCAAAACACGAGAAGTGAAAGTGAACAAGACTTGTACCGCGAAACGTATAATTGCTCCGTTTTTTCAAGAGCAACACAGTTATGGCTGAAACAGAAAACAAAACATCCGAAGTGACGCCCGCCCCAATTCGCTTTACCGATGCCTGTGTGGCCAAGGTCAAGGAGCTCTTGGCCGAAGAAGAAAACCCCGATATGCCGTTGAGGGTTTTCGTGCAGGGCGGCGGTTGCCAGGGTTTCCAGTACGGATTCCAATTTGAGGAAGCCAAAGAAGCAGACGATACCGTTATCGAACGTGACGGGGTGACTTTTCTTGTCGATTCGCTTTCATTCCAATACCTGGTCGGAGCAGAAATCGATTTTAAAGACGAGCTTGAGGGGGCGCAATTTGTGATTCGTAATCCCAATGCCGTGACATCTTGTTCATGCGGAAGTTCGTTTTCCGTTTAACGTAAGGCTGAGATAGTCCTGCGGTCGCCTGTGCGGAAAACGTTATCGGGCTTTCCTCAGATAGAGTGACGAAAACAGTCCCGAGGCAAAAATCACGCCGATACCGGTGAGCGACAGGATTTCGATGTGTTCGTGGAAAGCCACCATCCCGATCAAAACTCCGAAGAAGATACCGGCAAATTGAAAGACTGAGTTAAGAAGGGCGTGCCCCTTGGCCCAGGCATAGGTCCAGAGGACCTGCGCCACGCATCCGGTTGTCATCACGCCGAGAAGCGGACAAATCCACTCGCCTTGCGGTAGGTGCAGCTCGTAGGGCGAAAAGATCATTCCCAGACCGCCGGCGACAAAGCCGGTGAGCATAAAGTAAAAGACGGCACGCTCTTTGGGTTCTCCCTGACGCCCTAGGTCACGCAAGAACCAGTTGGCGCTTGCCCCGGCCAGAGCCGCGGCAACGGCAAGAAGGAGGCCGTCCAAATTAATGCCGACGCTTGTGGGCCTAGCAATAAGTAAGACCCCGATAAACCCGGTTATCACGGCTCCGACGACGGGCCATTCGATACGGTTCCCCGAACGGCGTGAGGAAATCAAAAAGAAAACGCAAAAAATCAGAGGGCTCGTGTAAGCAATCGGTTGTTCCACGGAAAGCGGCAGACGACTTAACGCGAGAATTTCGAGAAAAAAACAGCCGACGCCGCACACGCACCGTTTAAAGTGGGCCATCGGGAGTTTGGTCGGGATGCCGATGCCCTTTCGGACCATGATAAAAAATAGGCACATGAGCCCGAAAGCCGAGCGCCAGAAGATGATTTCAAACGGGGAAAAGTACCCCGAACACATCTTGGCCGACATCGACATCAAGGTAAAAAGAAAACCGGCAACCAGAACCCAAAGCGATGCAGAAGGCATAAGTATCGTTCCGATACAGAACAGGCGCACGATAGCACTGTTTGATGCGATTTTGGGAGACCTTGTATAACCGTCTGTGCTCAGGCGTTACGGACGGTTATCGTTCGGAAATCGTGACGCTTCCCATTGGGTTAAAAGGAAAAAAGCGGCCCACAAAGAGGCCGCTTTCAAGGTTTTTTCTCTCAACCTATTTAACTTAACCGCATGCCCGGTTTTGCGCCGGCAAAGGGCTCGATGAGGTAGAGCTCGCTGGGTTTGCCGTCCGCAGCGCTTGCGCACAGAATCATCCCTTCGGAAATGCCGAAACGCATCTTGCGCGGCGCCAAGTTGGCAATCATCACAACGAGTTTGCCGATGAGGTCTTCGGGCTTGTAAGCGGCTTGAATTCCGGAGAAAACCTGCCGTGTGCGCCCCTCGCCGACATCAAGCTCAAAGCGCAGTAGCTTCGCGGACCCTTCGACGCATTCGGCGGCAACGACCTTGGCTACGCGTAAATCGAGTTTGGCAAAATCGTCGATAGTGCAGGTCGGCGCAAGAGCCTGCCCGCCGGGAAGCGGTTTTTCTTCCTCAGGGGCGTGCTCGGGCACGAGAACATCAAGTTGCTTTTCGCGATCGACGCGCCCCATCAAGTGTTCGAACTTGGCAATCGGGTGCGCACTTGTTAAGTGCGAGGCCACTGCTTCCCACGTGAGCTCGCCGCAGTTTAAGAAGCGTTCGACTTTTTGAGCCGTTGCCGGCAACACGGGTTTTAGATAAAGCGTAAGCAGCCGGAAGGCTTCCAAGGCTACGGACGCCACGCGTTGCAAGTCCGCTTCTTTTCCCGGAGTCTTAGCAAGTTCCCAGGGCTTTTCCCGGTCGACGTATTCGTTGACTGTGTCGGCAAGTTCCATGATGTGACGCAGTGCCTTGCTGTACTCGCGGTCTTCGTAAAATTCTTTGATTTGCGGTGCGGCCTTAGCGACTTCGGCAATCAGGGGATCGGCCATAGTTGCATCGGAGACCTTGCCTTCAAAGCGCTTGAAGATAAAGCCGGCGGCGCGACTGGCGATATTGACGTACTTGCCGATCAAGTCGGAGTTCACACGTGCCTGGAAATCGTCCTTGGTAAAGTCAATATCTTCGACGCGGCCGGTCATCTTGGCAGCTAAGTAGTAGCGCAGCCACTCAGCATTCATCCCGAGTTGCAGGTACTCCAAGGGGCTGATTCCGGTGCCGCGCGATTTACTCATCTTTTGACCGTTGACGGTAACGAACCCGTGCACGTTGATATGGTCGGGAACACGGTAGGGGGCTCCTGCAAAATGCAGCATTGCCGGCCAGAAAAGCGTATGGAAATAAATGATGTCTTTGCCGATAAAGTGAATCTGCTCAGTGTCGGGCGCCGAAAGCGTTTTCACAAAATCCATCCCGTTTTTCTCGCAATACGCTTTAAAACTTGCAAGGTAACCCACGGGAGCATCAAGCCAGACATAAAAGTACTTTCCCGGAGCATCGGGAATTTCGATACCGAAATACGGGGCATCGCGCGAGATATCCCAGTCAGCGAGATTTCCTTTTTCTCCGAGCCACTCTTCGTCTTTGGCTAAAACTTCCGCCTGCACGCGGGGTTTGCCGTCGGCACCCATGCCGCGCGTCCATTCGCGCAAAAATTCCACGGCTTTAGGGTCGGAAAGCTTGAAAAAGTAGTGGGTGGACGACTTCATGACGGGAGTTGTTCCCGAAAGCGTGCTCTTGGGGTTAATGAGTTCCGTGGGCGAGTAGACCGACCCGCACACTTCACACGAGTCCCCGTACTGGTCGGGGGCTCCGCACTTCGGACATGTGCCCTTGATAAAGCGATCTGCCAGGAACATGCCTTTTTGGGTATCGAAAAACTGTTCGATATCCTTGGTGTAGATAAAGCCGGCGGCCTTCAGACGTTTGTAGATGTCCTGAGAAAGCTCCGTGTTTTCCGGGCTGTCCGTGCAGTGCCAGTGGTCGAACTTGATGTGAAAGCCGTCCAAGTACTGCTTGCGACCGGCAGCGATTTCGGCAACAAACTGTTGCGGCGTGACACCTTTTTTCTGCGCAGCAATCATAATCGGGGCGCCGTGCGCATCATCGGCAGCGACAAAGTAAACCTTGTTGCCGCACATGCGCTCGTGACGCACCCAGATATCGGCCTGAATGTATTCCATAATGTGCCCGATATGAAACGGGCCGTTTGCATAGGGCAGAGCGGTTGTCACGAAAATCGTTCGCTGTTTCTGTGTCATCTATTTGCCTTTTTAATTCAACATCGCCGACAAGAAAGCCGGCGTAAACTCATATTCTAACGCCCTTAATTGAGCGAGTTTTGCGGATTCGGGTATTTCTTCAGATGGGAAAGTTGTATGGATGCAATCGAAAAAGTGCGTGCCGTTTTAGAGTCAGTCAAGGAGCCGTGCTTCGGACACACGCTCAAGGAGCTGCATGTTGTCCGAACAGGCTCGTCGGCTTCGGGCAACGGACCGAGTTTGGAAATTCGATTGGGCTTCCCGGCAGATGCTTCTTTCATTCAAGCACTCCGAAAAGCCGTTTCTCAGGCCTTGGACCAAGCCGGACTTGTAGCAGTCGATGTTCCCGTCCGATGGGAAGTGTTGGCGCATCGCGTCAAACTCGGCTTAAAGCCCCTTGAGGGGGTGAAAAATATCATTGCCGTCAGTTCCGCCAAGGGCGGCGTCGGTAAATCCACGGTAGCCGTTTCCCTAGCGCTTGCGTTAAGCCGTCTCGGGGCTCGCATCGGGCTTTTAGATGCCGATGTCTACGGGCCTTCGGTTCCGCTTTTGCTTGATGTACACGGGAAGCCCTCGGAAACCGATGATAAAAGAATGATTCCGGTGACGGCCGGCCCTTTGCAGGTCAATTCCATCGGTTTTTTTGTCGGGGAGAGCGATTCGCTTGCCTGGCGCGGACCGATGGCCTCGGGAGCCGTACGGCAACTTCTGGAGAAAACGCGTTGGAATCGTTTGGATTACCTCATTGTCGATATGCCGCCGGGAACCGGGGATATTCCGTTAACACTGGTCCAGTCGATTCCCGTGACGGCAGCCCTTGTTGTCACAACACCGCAAAAACTGGCGTGTGCCGATGCGGCGCGCGGATTGCAATTGTTCGAAAAGGTCGGAATTCCGGTTCTCGGCATTGTGGAAAACATGGCCTCTTTCGTGTGTCCTGAGTGCGGACATCTCCATAGACTTTCCGCGAGCGGGAAAACTGAGGCACTTGCCGAGCGCTTTGCCGTTCCGATTGTCGCGAGTTTGCCCTTTACTCATAAGGCCGATGATTTAACGTATGAAGGGGGGCGGATAGACGACTTTGATGGGCAAATCGACCGAGCCGCTCGATTTCTCGCTCAAGCGGTCTCGCGTATGCCGAAGGACATGTCCGGCGTGATGCCGGGAGCCAGGGTCGAAGGTGATGTTTTGCCTCCTAAAAAGGCTTCTTGATTCAAAAGGCTTGGTTGGCAAAGGGATGGTAGCCCGAAAATCGGCTCGCATAGACACTGACAAAGAGGTTGGAAATATGTAAAATTCCGACTCTTAATCGAAATTGCACGGTTAGCTCAGGGGTAGAGCATCGTCTTCACACGGCGGGGGTCACTGGTTCGAAACCAGTACCGTGCACCAAGCCCCCTTTCTTCAAACCCCGCATTTCCCTGCATATCCTGTTTTTAAAGCCTTTTTCCCTCCCTGTTTTGCGGTAAACTCGGCATAAGTCGGCATAGGTCGGCGTATTTTGTTACTTTTTTGTTACCGAAATTGTTACCGCAACTATGGCTTCCATTTCCAAAACCCCTTCGGGTACGTACGCCGTGTCGTACCGCGTGAACGGCAAGCAGACTAAGCGTACCTTTAAAGACAAGAAACTCGCGCTGCGCTTTCGTGACGTAGTGGACATGGACCCGAGTATCAAGGCGACACGAGTTACCGTGGCCGATTTAATGCTTGCCTACCGCGACAAGCTATCTGCCAAGAAGCGTGGCGCTCGTGCTGAAAGCCTGCGCTTGACTGCCCTGGCGCGCAGGACCTTCGCCTCCATACGTTTGGACAAGGTCACGCACCGAGACCTGCAGGCATTCGTCGATGAGCGCACGACCGAGGTTGCACCGGCAACAGTGGTCAGGGAAGCGGCTACCTTGTCAGCCGTGTTCGCTTGGGCAAAATCACAGGATCTTATTCTCGAAAGTCCGACCAAGGGGCTTGTACTTCCCCGTCCTCCCGAGCATCGGGAACGTGTGGCCTCGGACGAAGACATCGAGAAGCTGCTTGCCGCCTCAGGCTGGGATGGCAAGAGTCCGCCTTGCAATAACATGCAGACGGTCATCGCCGCATTCCTTTTCTCGTGTCGGACGGGAATGAGAGCCGGCGAGATACTACAGATTGAAGTATCTTGGATAGACGGCTGCGTAATACACCTACCTGCAAGCGCCACGAAGACGGCCACCAGGCGGGATGTTGCCCTCGGTAAAGATGCCCTGCGTCTTCTTGCCCTGGTAAAGGAAGCCAACGGCAATGACCTCTTTCAAATGCGCTCGGGCTTACGGGACGCCCTATTCCGCAAAGTCCGCGACAGGGCCGGGCTAGGGCCCGTGCTTGATTCGCACGGCAACGTTATTAAAGAGGGGCTACACTTCCATGACGGACGCGCGACTTTCGCTACGTGGGCGGCAAGCCCTGACCCCGAGACGGGCGCTCCGCGGCTCGATGTGATGGCGCTATCTCGCCAGACGGGCCACAGAGACCTGAAGATGCTCATGCGCTACTACCGCGCTACGGCACAAGAGATCGCGAAACGGTTGAAGTAGGGGGGGTGTTATGAGAGACTTTTTCGAAAGGCACAAAGCGGATATCTTAGGAACTATCGCTATCTTTGGTTACAGCGCTTTTTGGGTCGCTATTGGTTCTGTGCTCGAACTGTCTGACAACCAGAGTACAGGCCTGGGTGGTCTCTTTTTCATAGCTGGGCTGATTCTCTATCTTAAGTTTAAAAAGTCTCCGAGCGAAGATGACAAGCTGGTCGCGTCTATACTCACGTTAGGCTTCATAGCGCTTCCCTTCCTTTTTCTTATACACTACCTGATAGGCAGACTATAGTTATATCCGCGATATGTCACGTGCAAAAACTGACTCATTGGCGGCGCGATACTGCTTAACGCGCTCCTTGAGCCAGGCTTCTACTTCCTCCCTGACCCACCGGTTCCGTCCGCCCTCTACTAGCTGGATTGGACGGGGAAACGACGGGTCACGGAGAATCTTTCTCAAGCCTGAAGAATCCTCATCGTAGCCGCAAAGCAGGGCGACCCCTGTGGAGGTAAGCAGGCTCGCCTGTAGCTTCACGACTTCCAAAGCAACCTCTCGTGCGAAATTCTTATCCATGTACTTTCTCCAAAAGAATATCCATTACGCCGCGCTTAGTGGCCAGTCGCTCGGCCACGGCCATGTCTAAAGTGCCGTCGGCTACGATGTTGTAGATAAAGACAGCCCGGGGATGTCCTGCCTGCTTCTGTCGTGTCGGCCCGATGCGTTCGATAATCTGCTCGTGTTCCTCAAGGTTCCAACCGCGAGAAAAGAACACGAGGATGTTCCCACCGTCTTGCAGATTAAGCCCGTGACCACACGATGCCGGGTGCGCGAGAAGCATCTGAATCTTCCCTTGATTCCAGGCGCGAATAGTCGCGGGATTCGAATCGAGTATTTTCGCAGTCGGAAAGGCCTTCCGAATACGATCCAATTCATGTTTAAACTGGTACGCAACGAGAAGTGGCGCACCTGATGCTTCGGAAACAATCGACTCAAGAGCCGATATCTTTTCGTCATGCGTCGTAACATACTGTCCGTCCTCTGTGTAAAGGGCGCCGCCGGCAAGCTGCAAGCACCGTCCTGTCATTGCCGCCGCATTGGGGCTTTCAACCGATTCGCCGTTGGCAAGCTCAACGAACAAGTTCCGCTGCATTTCTCGATACAGCTCCATCGCCTTCTTGGGAAGCGTGACGTGTACGTCCGACTCGATAGGCTTGTCGACCGGGAAATAGTCCTCGGTATTAATCTTGAGCGTCACATCCTGCAGGCGCTCTTGGATTTGCTCATCGGCGAACGGGAGCAAGTCGTACTGCACGGCAAAGGCGTTCGCCCCAACACGCCGCGGTGTGAAGAACTGGTCGTGGTAAGCGGTCATGGATGACCCGAGGCGCTTACCCTTGTCGATGAACCACATCTGGCCCCACAGGTCCTCGTAGCCGTTCGGTGCCGGCGTACCGGTAAGCTCGATAAAGCGCTTGCAGTAAAGGTGGGCCACGCGGCCGAGCTCACGCGCCCTCTGGCTTCCCTGACGCAGGCGGAAAGACTTTAAGCGTGTCGATTCGTCTGCAACGATAATCTTGTACGGCCACCCGCGTCCCCAATACTTAACTAAGTCGGGAATGCGCTCGTAGTTAACGCAATACACGTCCGCACGTGTTGCCAGGGCCTCCTGGAACTCGTCCTTGCTGCCGACCGCTGAGATAACGTGCAAACCTTTTAAATGCTCCCACTTGCGGGCTTCCTCCGGCCACGTTGTTGCCGCCACGCGCTTGGGTGCGAGCACAAGCACAGGCCCGTCTTCGAAAAAGTCGAGGACCTGCTTGAGCGCAGTCAGGGTAGACACGGTCTTGCCCAGGCCCATGCCGGCCCAAACGGCCAAGCGTGGATGCTCGACAATCGCATCAATAATGCGCTTCTGATACGGACGCGGCGTAAAAGCTGTCATGACAGAATCCACGGGCACATGGCATAGACAACGCCACCCACAGCCAAGGCGATAACGGCCGTCAGACCGAAAGATACTTTTAATGCGAACACGAATGCCTCATCTAGTTCTTTCATTCGAATTTCTCCTTTTCCGGCGCGTAGCGCCAGGAGATAATTTCCTTATGCGGGATTCGCTTGTCTTTGTAGAGCAGGGGACGGAACTCGTCGCCTTTACGCATGGCATACAGACAGATGCTTAGTGCCGTCACGGTGCTCCTGACCCTTGCAAGAATCCGCAGATTCTTAATTGGCCACGTCGTCTCATCGAATGGCTTGAATACGGTCCACGTCACCATTGCTGCCCCTCCGCGATTTTCGCCTGGGCACTAAGCACTGCTCCGTACTCCTTAAGCACTTGGTCCTCGCCGCCGTCTTTGGCCAACAGGAGATTAATGCTGTAAAGCACGCGGGCCATAGCCTCGTGTTCTAAGAACGTGTAGTGCGAGGAATCGTTCCCTTGACGCTTAAGGATGCAGCTCACAAGCGTCATGCAGTCCTCCGCTAGGGCACGCTCATGCTCGATGCGACTGCCCGTCTTAGCTAAAGTCAAAAATCTTGCGTCCATACCTCCTCCTTTAAACTAAATCCAGTGGACTTACATCCTCACTATCAATAACAAATACCCGACAACCTGACTTCTCCATCCGGGCGATCTCCCTCTCTTGGTGCGGGCGAAGCTTCTCACCCGGCGCCTTGAACTCAACCCAATAATGGCGGCCATTGACCATCACGAAGCGGTCAGGCGCCCCACGCCTGCCTTCCCAGGCGCACTTGCGCACGTCAAGCCCGAGCGCTTTGCACCGCGCTAGGAACTTATTGATCACGCGACCCTCGGGCGTTGTCATGCTTTCGCTCCTTTGCCCTCAGCAACACGATCGTAGAATTCGTCAATCACTTCTTTTGCCTTCGCAAGGATTTCAACCCCAACCCCGAGGGCGTAATACGCGGGTACGACAAGCGTCACACCCCCTTCCTCGCCGTCGAACGTTATGTGAAGACGTCCCGTCTCAACGTCCTTCTCGACGGCCATTCCCGTTGCCTTAATACAAAGATCCTTACAACTCATTTCACTCATCGTTAGTCCGCCTTCTTGTATCGATTGCCTACAAAGCCGTCTACAGCGAGCGGTAGTCCCCTGTAAACCGTACTTGTAGGCTTAGTCATAACGGATACCAAGAAGTCGTAGGCCTTTCGGCCGTTGACTTCCGGCACCTCACACACAATCTCGTCATGCACGTGCATCACAGGGCACATGCCTGCTTTCTCCAAGCGCACAAGCGCACCGCACAGAAGGTCGCAGCTTGTCGCTTGGACAAGGTTTTCCACGCACTTGGCACCGTGGGTTTCGAGTCGGCACCATTTGCGCACTTTCTGATCGATGCCAAGGTACGTAAAGGACCCCGACTGCTCGTCATTGATACGCGGCTTGGCATACACGAGCTTGCGACCGGCAGGAAGGCGCACTGTCAGATACTGACCGTCGTACTTGGCCACGATGCCGCGGCGCACGGGAAACTCGATGCCGGGGTTCTCGATGGCGTTAATGCAAGCCGTGCCGACTAGGTCCCAAAACTCGGCAATATGCGGGTTGGCCAAGCGCCAAGCGCGCTTGACAGCGTCGACGGCCACGAACGTGTGCTTGTCTAAGTCACACGTGCGGTCGTTCTTGACGAACCAATCCCAAGACTTATCGGCTTCGGCAACTATGACGGGATCGAGGGCGGCGTAAATGTCATCGGCCACAGCCTTCAGATTCATTCCGTACCCGTTGGCGAACGTGACAAACGCACCCGCTCCGCCCCCATACCCCAGGGCAAGCTCTAGCACTTTGCCCATTTGCCGTTGCGGCTTCGTCACGTCTTCCGGACGAATGCCGAAGGTTTTTCCGTACGTCATCTTGTACAGGTCGTGTCCGTGCCCTGCATCGAAATCACAAAAGGCCTTGAGCTTCCATTCCTCGCCGGCAAGCCAAGCGAGCACACGGCCTTCCACGTTGCTCCAGTCAGCCACGGCAAAGGTCTTGCCCTCGGGCGCGACGATGAGGCCTCGCAGACACGTGGAAAGGACCGGGCGCACGTCTTCATAAAAAGACTCGGCCACTCCTGCCTTGATCAAATCGATAGCCTCGAAGAATCCCGCCTCCTTAAAGGCAGGGCGGGCAAGATTCTGCGGTTGGAAGATGCGCCCGGCAAAGCGCCCGGTTCGCATCGCACCACGGAATTGGAGTGTGCCGCGCAAGCGCCCGTCTGATGACACGGCATCGAGCACCTTCTCGTACTTCGTGGCGCTTGTGGCCGCGCTCGCAAGACGCAGGCGCAGCAGGTCCTTAACAGGCTCCGGCACATCGTCGGCGTCAATCTTCCGTTCGACTTCGGCCTTGGTCATAGACGACAAGCGCCAACCGTACTGCTTCTCGATGAACTTGAGCATGGCGTCGCGCTGCGTGGCCCGTGTTACCTCTCCGTTCGTTAACTCGGCTGTGCGCATAGCGAGGCCCTCCTTGTGCTCCTTATCAAGGCGCAAGGCACCCTTGGCCAACTCTTGGTCGATAAGGTACCCACGGCGGTTAATGGCTGCGTCCGTGAGCTGGATCTCGCGCTCTTCCTTCGTGCAATTAAACTTCGGAAGACGCTTGAACACCTCGCGCATGGACACGATGTCCATACGACAATATTCTTTGAACAGTTCCCAATCGGCAGGACGGTTCTCTTTCGTCGCTCTGCGGTCCTTCCAGTTAGAGGGCAGAGGTTTGCAGAAAAGGTTCACAAGCCGCGAGCCGTCGGCCATCTTCGATTCGCTCTCGGCAAGTCCGAAGACCTTGCACAGGTCCGCAAGAGCACCGGGAAGGCCGTGCTCGTAGGCAAGGACCATCGAATCGATGATGCGCTTGGGGCTCCAGTCGTACTGGGGCAATACGTGCGCGAGCACGACTGAATCGAACTGCATGCCGTTGTGGAACACGAGGCGCGTTGCCTCGTCACGCAAGGCCTTGTCGAGATCGGCCGGCACAGGCTCGCACGTTGCATCCCACACCTTGGCAGGACCATCGGCGAGTGCATAGCCGAAAAGCAAAAGCTCCGCTGTCTCTGCGTACTTGTGTGTGCCGACACTAATCGGCGTTTGGTTGAAAGATTCGATGTCCGCAAAAACTAACATTGCTTTTCCTTAAAAATGTCGCGGGGTAACCGGACGACAGGGACCAGGAAATGACGGCAACGTATACAAGCCAAAACCGGAAACCCTTTAGAACCCGAGGGAATCAACAGAAACCCCGGGCCGCCGGAGAGTCCACCCAACGATGGACGAGCACTACATCCTCCGGTTCCCCGATAAAGCCTCCGTCGCCAGGGGCTTTACCGGGAAGGCTCCGTCAGGAGCCAACCCGATGTTCTACTTAGCTAAACGCATCCAACTCGTCAGCGAAGTCGTCGTTGGCCGCAACCGGCGTGGCTAACGCCTCGAAGTCGTCAGCCGTCGCACGGATTCCGGAGCCTTCGAACGGCTCGCCCTCTTTACGGAAGTGAACCGAAACGAGCTCGAAGGACACGCCTTTTGAGCCGCTTGCGTCGTAGCACCAGGACTGCACGACTACGTCGATGTAGTCGCCCGACCGGGGCATATCCGCCTGCGATGTAAGCACCCTCTTTAAGTCAGCCGAGTACACAATCGGGGCACCGTTCTCCTCCCGGCGCTTTGCATTGATGTACCAGCGTTGGCGGTCGGTATCGTGCTGCAGGCCACGTGTGTTCTTGTTCTCCTTAGCGGCAGCAAAAACACGCTCGGCCTTGTCACCGAACTTGGCCACAAAAGCCTCTTTCATGCCCGCAGCGACTTTCTGCAAGTTCTCCTTGTCGTCTTCCGCGATCACAATCTGGGCGCTGTAGAACTTGCGTCCGTCTTGCGAGTAGCGGTTCTCTTGAGCGACCACCAGGCGCGGAAAATTAATCCGCACGTTCTTCAAAATAATCTTTGCCATATTTAAATTCCTAGATAAATTAATCAACGTTTTTAATTCTCAATCGCTTCAAAATCAGCGGAACTTGCCGCCGTAATCGCCGGCCGTTTATCTGACTCCTCTACGACTGAGGGTTTACCCTCGGACTGCGTGACGCAGCCACGGATTTTTTGCTGCTGTTGGGTACCCAGCAGTTTCGGATTGGCCTTTAAGGCCGCTTCGAATTTAGTCGGAGAGATGAGCTTGAAGTCGTACATTTCCTCACGCTTCAAACGCATGCTCTTCATGAGTTTTTCCACCTGGGCATCGTCTGCCCACTTGCGCGGTCCCTTGCGCCCGGCGACTAGCTTGTAGCCGGGAATCTTCTCGCCCTGACCGAGGCGCGCCGTGACGGACTCCCGGACCATCTTGGTAAAGGTCTCCAGAGCAGGCAGCAAGCTGTAGGCCTTGGCAAGTTTCTCCGGATCATCCGGAACACGAATGACCTGCACAGCCTCGGGCTTCGGTTCGTCCGCTTTGTAGTCCACAAGTGCAGCCGAGGCCGCTTGTTCAGCTAACATCGGGCACTTGGCCTTGCCACGGCACCACCGGCACACCGATTCGTTGCAGCAGTAATCGTCCTGCCCGACCGTCGGCTTTTCCTCTTCGTTGTAAAAACGAATTGCCTTCTCGGCGCGGGGTCGCACGTTCGCCTTAAACGCCTCTAGTTGCTCGGGCGTCAGCTCCCACTGGTTCACACCGCCGGCACGCGGCTGCACGATGGCCAAATGCACGTGCTCGATATCGTCATAAAGCAGCGAGACCTCGTCCCAGAGCGCGGCCGCATAAATCGAAAGCTGCTCATTTCGTTCAGCTGACACGGGCACGCCGGCGCCGTACTTAAGGTCAATCACCCACAGGTGGCCGGGGTAGGCTAAAAGGCAGTCAATCGTGCCCTTTGCGCCTTCCTCGGACGTAACCGGTGAAACGTCGACCGGATGCTCGAAAGCGATATAAGCGCATTCGTCCGCTGCCTTTGCCTCGGCAATTCGTTCAGCTACGAAGCGCACGTACTCGCCGACGTACTCACCCATCTCCCGACCGCAGTCCTCCGAGAAACGGATATCCTCCGGCGTGCAAGGCGCATCCTCAAACATTTGCCGGAGCGTTCGTTCAGCTAGGGAATGCGCCTTTGTGCCTTCCTCGGCATAGGGTGAGGACGGATTGGGAACGCCCTTTTCCAGCCAGGCGGAAGCCGGGCAACACGCCCAGGTGTGGGCGTGGCTCGGGCTTAAGATTGCATGTTTGCCCGGCATTGATCAGGCCTCCTGCAAAGCCTTGTCGGCATTTGCGCAGAAAACCTGAATCTGCTCCGCCGTTAGGGCGGATAGTTTTTTCACGCCCACCGAGTCCAAAAGGCCCCGGAGCGCATCGGCGCCGCGGTTCTTTAAAAGCGCGGTCGCTTTGCTGCGGGCATCGGCCAAGGAAAACGCCTCCGGCTTTTCTTCCGAAATTTTTCCCGCGGCCGCTTGTTCAGCTACGGGCGCGGTTTCGGGTTCGGCCTTTTGCGGCGTTTCGGCTGCTTTGGCAGGCGCTTCGAACGGCGGATCGAAAGGGTCCTCGCCCGGTTTGCACGGGATTCCGTCTTTTTCCACATCCTCACAGCCGCCGGCCTCCCATTCCTGGGCGGTTCCGCGGACCTCATCGCGTTCGCGCTCTGCGGGCGAGCGGTCCGACCGGTCGAAGCGCTCAGCATTCGCTGCGCCCCGGATGGCCATCGCCGCAGCCAGTTTTTCAAGTGCCCCGGCGTGCGCTTGCAGCGCACCGGCTAGGGATTCGATAGAGCTTTCTAGACTCATGTATATACCTCCTCTTTCGGTTACTTTTAAAAGCCGGTCCGGTGCAAGTCGGTCAAGTCGGATATGTGTGAAAAAATCACCGGGCCGGCTTTTAAAAGTGCCCCCGAAGCCCGGGGGCGCAGCGTCTATTTGAACGAGAGCCTCGAAAAAAGCGCCTCGCATAAAGCCTTTTCTTCAAAACGAATGAACGTGCCGACTCGCCCGCCGCGGGGCACGTCGTTTCCCAGCTCATAGGCGACGCCGAGAGCGTCTAGGAGGTCTATAGCGTCATCGTGTAGCGCCGTAGACAGATGCGCAAACCGGCCGCGGCCGCGGGATTCGATCCCGTGGAGCTTTCTCATCCAAGAGGTATAGCTACGATTGCAGCCGGCTATGGGTGCATACACCAGGGCATACGCCACTTTCTTACCCCATTGCGTCAGGGCCCCGTCGTTTTTAAAAAGTTTTGCCATTTTTTATCTCCTAAAAAATATTGATGACCCCCTCGACCGCGAGCACCTCCAAAAAGACGCTCACGGCGAGCACGGCGATAAATCCGATGATCCAAGAGGGCGGGAGGCCATCATCCATGGCCTAGGCTCCCCGTTTTTGCTGCTCAATGGCGGCCCGAGCAGAGGGCTGCAACGCCGCACCGAGGTGATTAAGGACCTCGAACATAGTCCAGTAAACCGCCACGGGGTGGGCACTGACCGCGGCCACGATCGCCGCATCGCCGTCCCACTCATCGCGGTCCGGATCGGCCTGAAAACCGATCTCATCGTCGCCATCAACTAGGACGGCGTCGACGTATGACGCGGCTTGTTCGCCCGTCTTTGCGTCAGAGACCAAAACGCAGATGCTGCGATAGACGCCATAGGGCTCGCCGGCACAGCGGTCCAGAGGCTCCCAGGCGGCGGGGTCGGTGATCTCTTCGAGAGGTAAACGCAGAGAGGTGTCCGAGAGGGTGAGGTCATACGTGAATTTCTTCGTCATGATCAGGCCTCCGCGTAGTCTCGGATGAGCTGGGCGACATCAGCGCCGGCACCGGCGTCCGTGTCGACGTCTACGGATAGGCTCTCACCCGCCCAGCTGTAATTGAACGTGAGCCGGTCGCGATAGCTGTCATAGGTGAAAGAGGCGGTAGGCCCTCCGAGGGTTACCGTTACCTCAGCCCGGTATGTGTCCGTTTCCTCGTTGCGATACACTTGAAAATCAAGCCAGTTTTCCGCGTCCGGGCGGGCTTGATAGTCATCTAGTAGGCCTGCTAGGTATCCCGCGGCCTCAGCCTGAAACTCCGGATTACGTAAAGCACCGGGATTGAAATAGGCGTTACCTAGATAGGCATTGCATTCCGTTTTAGCAAATGCCTCGAAAAATTTTTGAGTGTTTTCCATTTTTTATTTCTCCGTATTTAAAAAAGGTTGTTTGAGTTAGTTAGTTAGAGCAGTGAGCCCGCAGCCACCACCAGGGTGAGGGCGGTCACTACAAAGGCAAAGCCGGCCAGGGCGGCACCGGCGAGAAAGAGGTAATCGCGGAACGTCATTTTTTTATGTCTCCTGAAAAATATTAGTTCGTAATTAGTGTTTCTTTAGTAATGTGTACTATACGCGTTTAGTACGTAAATGTACAGATAACGTATAAGAAAAGTTTGACCAAAATCAAAAGAAACGTAAAGAAAAAAGGCGTGCCGGTGCTTTTCCAGGGGGTGCTGTCAGCGGGTGCGTGCAATCTTTTGCAGATAGATAACTGTTTAAATATGAACAGTTATCTATTTGTATTTTTTTGCATGAAAAAACGTTTATACGTTGATTTATAAAGATAAATTATTTCGATGTAGGTTATAAAAAGTTTGAAATGTGTGAAAAAGTATTAAAAAAGCAAGTCCTATAGGGGGTTTTAAATAACCGTCATCATCTACATCGAACGGTGTATAAGTGGTTGAATTTAAAGGGGATTTTTATAAAAAGTGTGTAAAATCAACGGTTAGCAAGGATCTGCATACGTGGGAATTTGCAAAGGGGCGTTTTTAGGGCTCTTTCCTGGCTGGGTGTGTGCTTAAAAAATAGGCACGCTTTACAGTCGGAAAATCGGGGGCTTTTTGGTAGGCTCGCCGGTACCGGTACCGGTGACCGTGGCAGGCTCGCAGCGCCTCAGGCTCCCAGGCTCCCAGGGCCTCAGGCTCTCAGCCCCCGGGCTCTCAGCCCCCGGGCTCTCAGCCCCCGGGCTCTCAGCCCCCGGGTAGCCGTGGCGAGAAATGTAAAGATTGCCTAAAATCTGTGCTGTATTCATCGTGCGCGAACCCTGGGGCGCTTATGGCAGTCTACAAACTCAAGGCGGTGATGCTGCGCAGGGCAATCGACGCCCTGGACGCCGGTTTCAGTATCCGAGCCGTGGCAGAGGCTACGGGAATTCCGCTCAGCACGCTACACGCGGCGCAGTCCGGGAAATTGGCTTATCTTTTTGAGGGGGATGATTATGCTCGATCTTTTCGCGGTAAACCCGGCGACATCCGAGCCGGGCGCGGCCGACAAGCCGGAAACAAAACCCCCGGAGAAAATTCTTGAAAAAGCAGCAGGGGTGGGGGTACCCCCAAAAAATTTTCACGAATCGAGGGGGAATATCGACCAAGTAGTAGACCCTTCCAAAATCCATCCTGACCCTTGCAAAAAAGCACAAGGCCCTCTTATCCCCGCCTCCCCTACTCCTGTCAAAGGCAAGTATCCGAGGGTCAGTGCGATGGTCAAACCGCCGACAGAAGAAGCGCTGCGAGAAGAAGGGGTGATTGTGGAGGATGCAGACGATCCGAGGCGCACGGACAAGTGGCAGCCGACGTGGCGGGCGAGGGAAAAGTCGCCGAGCAAGAAAGGCTGGCATGCGAACATTAATGCGGTTCATTTGGTGGAATCGAAGACGCAACTTCCGAAGCCTGACGTGATTAACTGGACGGAGTACCTGAAGGGACGCAAGAAGTTCACTGCACTCCCGTGGGATGAGATTGAGCCGGACATTTTGAACTTTATTGCAGCAGGCGGGACAGTAGCGGCCTACTGTTTGGCAAGCGGGTTGGACCGTAACACGGTTCTAAGGCACCAATTGGTTGTGCCGGCGTTTGCAGCCTCTCTGGCAGAAGCGAGGAAAGCGGGGGCAGACGCTCTGGCGGCGGAGGCTTTGACGATTGCATCGACGCCGATGATGACTGAGGAGCGCATCACGGTCTTTGACAAGAACGACGAGATTGTTACCCGGAGTGTGAAGGTCGCGGACAACACCTATGCGCGGAAGTTGGCATTTCAAGCGAGAATGCAGCTGTTGGAGAAATGGGCACCTGAGAAGTACGGACCGAATGCGAAGGCAGAAGTGAGCGGTGGGATGGCCGAGAAGCTACGAGCGGCGCGTGATCGGATCCGCACGAAGCTCAAGGAGGAGCGACGGGCCTCTAAACCTGCCGTTGCCTCCTGAAGACGGCCCACCCTTCCACGTAGGCCACGATACGGTCCACGGGCACGCTTTGTCCTGAGGCGGTCTTGAGGGTGATACGGCCGAGGGAAACTGAGGGCGTACCGAGCACGAGGGCCCTACCTCCGTTATCGAGCGCTACGACGCCGACAGCGGGTGCATCGGGCTCTAAGCGAGGCCTATCGGGGTAAGGCTCGACGGCCAGATAAAGAAGGGCGCCCCGGGGCACGACGGGGGCCAAGTCATCGGTGGGCATATAAGCGGTAAGCGTCGGCTCATCGCCCTCATCTCTTGCGACAGCGACGGCCGTCTCCCAAGCCTGCGCCCTTTTCTCATCATCAAGGAGCACGTCGGGCTCGACGTGGCACGACGGGGTTGCCGGGCAGATGGCGGCCCTGCGCTCTTCAGCTGTTGTGGGGTCAGCCTGGGCGAGGGTCCTTACGACACCGGTCTCGCCATCTACGATAGGCTGCGTGCGCAGCGCCCACGGGTCGACGTTAAGCGCCTTGGCCAACGCTCGGACGGTCGCGTCACGGGGCGTCGATTTGGAGGTCAGGGTACGAGATATTGTCGGTTGAGGTATCCCAGAACGTCTCGCAAGTTCGTTATTAGACAACCCGTATCTTTCGCAGAGTATCTTGATGTTATTGGCGAAAATCGAAGCCATATGTCGTTATCCTTTGTTTTTTAAAGGCGGCATTGTACACACGCATAATACGCATTTCATACTTTTTTAGTAACTATTTGCTAAATCTCGATTGTGCGAGTATAGTACGTATACAGTTCGTTATTGATACAGGAGAGAACATTGGCCTTGAAACGACCTATTGAAATGGTGCGCGAGTTGCAAGCATGGGGCCTTTCCCTTTGCCGCATAGGACGCGAGTGCCACCTTAGCGAGCCCTCATTGCACCGACTGTCGAAAGGACTCGTAAAACGTCCTCGCATTGAAACCGAACTCAAAATCCGCAACTTGTACGACAAGTACATCGGGAAGGGGGCTTAAGGATGCTGGAAACCGTCTGCAATTTGGTATCAGTCCTCATCCTTTTCTGGATAGCCTATCTTGTTTCAGTGACCTGCGTGAACGTTAACAGCGAATCCGAGAGAACTTTCTTTTTGCTACAAGCGAGCTTTAAGGCGATGTGTGAGCGCATCGGGAAGTGCGAGGATGCCTTGGGCCTACCGAACATTGATGCCCAGCGTGATGCAGAAGACGAAGCCATACTCTCCAGGTACAAGCCAAAAGAGTCTGTAAACGCTAAATCTTCCGGAAAAACAAATCCTTGAATCTCAGGGTCTTTCCACATGGGATGTACTTCCGCAATTTTCCAACCGGGAATCTCGATTCGCTCGATGATGTGTGAAGCCTTGCCTGGCTTAATGCAGAAACTAAAGCAGTATGTATCGGGAGACATTTGTCGAATCTTCGTAAAGCAGATGCTCGGAAGATTCTCTTTCTGCGAGAAGTGGTTGAGAAACCATTGGGAACAAATTGTCAAAAGAGTTGTAACGGCATCAAGCACAAGTTTCTCCTTCTTGTTTGAGGTAATGGCTTTGACAACACAATTATCGCAGGCAAGAAGGAGTCCTTTTTAGGTAAGAAAAAATGATTCGTGAGCAAGGCGCGAAGTTAGTAAGCAAGGGCTATGCCGTCATTCCGGTCAGGCCCAACAGTAAGATTCCGAGTATCCCCTCATGGCAGAAAAATCCGCTTTCCGAGCAGGACTGCCTTTCCCGTCCGGAGGACGAGGGTGTAGGGCTTCTTTGCGGGTACGGCGACCACCCCGTCTTGGGGATTGACTGCGATATCGAGGACGATGCGGATCTTGCAGCATCCGTTCGTAATCGCTTCGATACGATTCTTCACTTTGAGGAAACGAACCCGATTCGGCACGGTAAACGACCGAAGTTCATGATTCTCGGGGCTATGAAGTCCGACGAGCGTTTCTCAAAGATGTCGTCTGTCAAGTACACCAAGGATGGTGGCAAAACGACCGTACAGGTCGAAATGCTCGGAGTCGGCCACTACTTCGTGGCCTACGGCATCCACCCGGATACAGGCAAAGCTTACGAGTGGGAAGAGAGCCTAATGGGAGACGGGCCCGAGGACTGGAGTCCTTCCGACTTTGTCCCTATCACGCTTGAAGATCTTAAAGCGTGCATTGCCGCCTTTGAGGAGGAAGTGGCCAAGCGCGGAGGTTACCAGCCTGTGGGCTCGGCAACCGGGAGCACGGAGGTGCTTGATTGGACGAGTCGGGAGCCGCAGAAAGCCCCGATGGAGCTTAAGCCCCATTTCGTTGAGAAGATCTTAGAGGACCTGACGACGGAAAAGAAAATCGATGCAGACAGTTACGACAACTGGCTCCAGGTCGGCATGGCGCTGCATCATCAGTTTGCAGGGAGTGTTGAGGGTTTGAATATTTGGGACACATGGTCAGCATCCTCTGCGAAGTACAAGCCCGGCGTCTGCGCGACCAAGTGGGCAACCTTCGGCAAGTACCCGGCCAAGATGAAAACGATGCGCTCGTTTGTCTATGCCTGGTACGCCTTGGGGCTAAACGGCAAATACTCGTTTTGTGAAACGGGCATCGTTCACCGCATTATCCGAGAGTCGGGTGACAGGATTCGGTTTCTTGCCGACGCGAATCGCTTCCGCGAGTGCAACAAGCTTACCGGTCGTTGGATTGATACGGACGATGTCTGCATCCAGCATCAGATTTTCAACCAGATTGAGTATGGCCTAGAAGACGAGGCCAAGGACATCAAGGAGCAGGGCTTTGAGGAACGAGCAACGGCATTACTCTCTTTCCGCTCCAAGTGCCGTGCTTCGATGAGCCGAGTTTTGACAAGTGTTTGCAAGGACATGAAGGCCACGACGACGGCCAAGTTTGCGGACTTTGACGCAGATGCGAATCTATTCGGTGTCGGGAACGGCGTTTTGGACTTGGCCAAGGGGCGCTTCTTGGGGGCAAAGCCCGAGCTCATGATTTCTAAGGGTTCTTTCGTGGACTATGTCGAGGGAGCGAGAAACGCCCGTTGGGAGCAGTTTATCCAAGAGGTTACCGGGGGTGACGAGACAACGGCCGATTACCTGCAGCGCGTCGTCGGGTATGCGATGAGCGGAGTGCCGAATCAGCACCTGATGTTCTTTTTAATCGGTCGCGGGTGTAACGGCAAGTCCGTGTTTCTCAACACGCTTTCGAAGGTGTTCGGGAGCTATCACAAAGCCGTGCCGGCGGACTACTTTACGATGACGGAAAAGCAGGTACAAGGGACCGGCAAAGGGCCCGATGCAACGCTCGTGTCCATGGCAGGCTCCCGGCTTTGTGTGAGCGCGGAGACGGCGCTCGGTGCCTCGATGCAAGAGGCCGTGATTAAACGCCTCGTGAGCCGAGACGTCCTTACGGCTCGTGCTTTGTACAGCAACTCCGTGATGGAGATTATTCCGACATGGGTTTTGTTTGTGGCCACGAATCACTTCCCGGATGTGCGTACACGAGACAAGGGCACCTGGAGACGCATCCGAGCTATCGAGTTCGGCGTGGACTTTGACGACGGCAAGCACGAGATGGACCCGTGGCTTGAAGACAAGTTGGCACAGAATCTGCCCGGCATTCTCAATTGGTGCATCGAGGGCTATCGCAAGTACCGCAAGTACGGCCTTACGCAGTCCGATTCAGCGAAGGCCTTTACCGAGCAGCTGCAGGAGCAGGGCAACTACATCGGCCGTTGGCTTTCCGATAAGTGCGTTAAGAGTGCCGATGCCGAGGTGCTGCTCAAAGATGCTTTCGCCTCGTGGCGCGCATGGAGCGCCAAGGAGGGCGGGTTTGAGTATTGCCCCAACGACAAGGTGTTCGGCCAATCGCTTGTGGAGTGCGGCTTTAATAAGCACCGCGCATCGAAAGGCGTTTTGATGCTCGGCTTCCGACTTCTCACGGACGAGGAGTTAGCCGCACGGCAGGAAGCCGAGGACGAGGAAGAGATTAAAGAATTGTTTGCTTAAAGGGAGGAGAACATGTGCGATCGTTTTCTGCCGATAGAAATTCTTGTGTGGTCCGTTTCGATTTTCTTGTCGGTCATTTTGATAGGGATGACCGTCGGTTTCGTTTGGGAAGCAATTAAGTTCGTATGGAGCGAACTCAAGGAGGGAAAAGACAAATGCGTGAAGTAACGAAAGTCTGTTTTAGTCACAATGCAGAGGATGTTCAGGTCGAGTTTTTTAGGCGCGGTAAGCGCGTGTATCAATTCACGATTCCTATCGATGAGGCGGAGGAATTCTGCAAGGAGTACACACGTCAGGTTTGGGCGGCACAGGAGGAGCGTGCTGTGCTAGAGGAGGAAGACGAATGACAGACATGGCTAAGCATCCATCATATTATGCGCGACAGTTGATTCACGTTGATCCAATCGATATCTTGCAGTTTGCACCGTTTGATTTAGGTTGTGCTTTGAAGTACATCATTCGTTCCAAGCATAAGGGCAACGAACTGCAGGACTTGAGGAAGGCCGAGTTCTACCTAACTTTGGTTGAACAAAACGGGAGAAACGTACAGCACAGCAAGCAGCACGACTGGTTCTCATCGACTTACGGGTATTTGGTCAAACGTTTCGAAGGTTGCGAGAAGATGTCTAGCAGCATCTTTTGTGACGTGAGCGATCTACTTGAGGAAGTACAAAAGCGTATCGCGGTTTTGGAAAGGGCGAAGGAGGTAGAAAAGTGAATGAACTTACAAAAAAGAACTTGAAAAAAATCGACTATGACGAGATATATCTCTCATGGAGAACGATTTCGGGAATAAATGCGTTTTTCGACGAGGATCGATCGAAGAAAGGGGATAGTCAGGCAATGAAAAATGCCCTTGAAACTTTCATCAAGGGCACGAAAAAGGCAATAGAGATTATCGAGAAGAGCGGGTTTTAGTTGTTCTGAGAGGATGCTCTTTGTTGTAACGCTCTACATCGAGTTTTCGAGAAAGTGCGAGGGCCAAGGATTTAACTTTTTCTTCTAGGTCGGCAACGCGTTCTTCGAGCGTTTTCTCGGTAGGTTTATCAGACATAAAAATTCTCCTTCCCTGTGAGGGCTGTTTTGTGGAAGAAACAATTCTCGCACAAGGAAGGGAATGTGTTCCGGAGGGAGCCGAGCAAGCATCCTTGCCCCCGCTTCTCGGCTCCCGATGGACTTGGAGAAATCATGGACGAAAGAGAACGAATTATTGCGACGCACTACGGTTTGCGTCATCAGTTGGAAAAGACGCAAGAGGAGTTGCGTGAATTGAACACGGCAATCTTGAAGCACCTTGCCGGCCCGACACCGAAAACACGAGAGGCCGTGATTGAGGAAGTCATTGACTGCGAGGTGCTGTTCGAACAACTCAAGTATCTGTTGAGCGTGGGCGATCGAGAAGCCAACTTGTACAAGGACTTCAAGATTAACCGCCAGCTGGCACGTATCGGAGAATGGGAGAAGATACCCAAGGGAGGGGACAATGTCGGGCAATGACGTCTTCTTCGCGGACCTTGCTGCGTGTTACGACGACCCCTTAAGGTTCGTCTTGTGGGCGTTCCCGTGGGGCACAACGCCTGAGCTTTCGCTTGTAACGCTCAAGGAGCCGTGGGCCTCGCGGTATCCCGGTTGCAAGTATGGCCCCGATAAGTGGGCCTGCGAAGTCCTCGATTACATCGGCAAGCAAGTTAGGGCCAACGCCTTTGACGGCGTGCACGCCGTTAAGCCCGTACAGGTCGCCGTGGCTTCAGGCCATGGATTAGGAAAATCGGCCATCACGGCATGGCTTGTCTGCTGGATCATGGCCACTCGTCCGGGAGCGAAGGGCGCGGTGACGGCAAACACGGCTTCGCAGCTTGAAACGAAAACGTTCGCTGAAATCTCCAAGTGGCTTAAACGCTCGCTTGTCCGAGATATGTTCGATATCAAGGCCTCGTCCGTTGTTCAAAAGGATGAGCCGGAATCGTGGCGAGTGGACGCTCTTACGTGCCGAGAGGAAAACTCGGAAGCGTTTGCCGGCCAGCACGCCGCATCCTCGACGTCTTTCTACATTTTCGACGAAGCGTCAGCCGTGCCAGACAAAATCTGGGAGGTGGCCGAGGGTGGCTTGACCGATGGTGAGCCGATGTGGTTTGTGTTCGGTAACCCGACACGCAATACGGGGCGATTCAAGGAATGCTTCGGGCGTTTTCGTGAACAGTGGAAAACGTTCCAGATTGACTCACGTGAAGCCCAGATTACGAACAAAGAGCAGATTGCCGTCTGGGCCAAGGAGTACGGGGAGGATTCGGACTTCTTTCGTGTTCGTGTCCGTGGCCAATTCCCGAACGCATCGACGACGCAGTTCATCCCGACCAAACTTGCCGAGGAGGCCATGGCCCGTCCTGCGCCTGCCAGGCACCGCATTGCTACGGCAATCGTCGGCGTGGACGTGGCGCGCTTCGGCGATGACGATACGGTGATAGTTACTCGCTTCGGGAAAGATGCGACGACACCCTTTGCGCGTTACCACGGTCTTAGCGGAGATCGAGTCATTGCCTTGGTCAAGGCAAAGATTAACGAGCTTTACCGTGAAGGGTTCGAGCGTGTTTACGTGTTCCTTGATGAGGGGGGCTTAGGCGGAGCCATTGTGGACGTCTTACGTGCTGACGGCTTCCGAGAAGTGCGAGGTGTGAACTTCGGCCAAGGTGCGGATGATCCCGAGCTTTACCCTTTCAAGCGCGAGGAGATGTGGGCACGCATGAAGAAGTGGCTTGAGTTTGGCTCCATTCCGAATGACCAGCAGTTGCTCGATGATTTGACCGGCATCGAGTTTGAATACAATATTAAAGGGCAACCGAAGCTGGAGTCGAAGGCAGACATGAAAAAACGAGGACTGCATTCGCCTGACGCGGCCGATGCCCTGGCGCTTACGTGGGCCTATCAAGTCCGTGAAGTGTCCGACAGAACCGTTGGCCCTGAGCGTGTTCGAGGTGGCGCCGATACCCCTAGGAAGTTTGACCCCTTCGATTTGAAGTTCTGTACCCGACGATAACTCGTTGATTTAGAAAGAGAAAAATCCTGAACGCCCAAAAGTGTTCAGGATTTTTTATTTTCGGTGCGAAGATAGTGTAAAGCCCCGCGATGTTAGAGCATCCGGGGCACGACAGATACCTGACTTGTGAGGCGTATCCATGAGGGAAATTTTAAGGCTTTTCATGTTCCTTTGGAAGAGCGTCGGAGATAAAAGTATGAACTTTGCCCAGTGGCTGTTGTTTTTGACAGGGATAGCTTTTCTTTGGTCCCTCATCTATTGGGTGGTAATGCATGCTTGAGATTCACGAACTTTCTTACCAAGAGCTTGAGCAGTGTCCCGGCTTTCTCGATGTGGCGACGGAGTATCAGCAAGAGACACAGAACATGGCCATCGGTAACCCCAGCGTGCAGTTCGAACGGTATCGGGAGCTTGACAAACTCGGGAGAATCAAGTGCCTCGGGGCTTTCGACGGTAAGACCTTAGTCGGCTTAGTCGGCGTGATGTTTGCCCGCAGTCAGCACTATGCGTTCCCGATCGCTTCGATGGAGTCGTTTTACCTGCGAAAGGAATATCGCAAGGGTACAAATGGCTTGCGACTTATCAACGCGGTAAAGGACTTGGTGAGGCGAGAAGGAGCACCCGGCTTGGTCTTTATGGCGCCTCCCGGTTCAACTTATGACGTGTTGTGCGAGAAGCTCGGTATGGCGCACACACATAACGCTTGGTGGTGCAATGTATGAAACTTGTTGCAGCGAAAAATTCGATTCCTGCGTGCTCCGAAGCGAGTAAGGAAATCTTTTCTCGGGCCATCGAGCGCTTTAAGGAGTTGCCGCAAACAGATGTACGAACAGAGCATCACTTACATGCCGGTGTCTACTCACGAACCATCTTCATACCGAAAGGCACACTGATTATCGGTGTAGAGATGCAATGCGCCACGCAGTTGGTGCAGTACGGCCACGGGTTCTTTACGGACGGTAACGGCACTAAGGAGATGCACGGATACCTCGTCATGGAGGGCCTTCCGCATCGACAGTGCGCATTCCTTGCCACGGAAGACACGTGGGCCACGATGTTCTTTGCGACGAAAGCAAAGACGGTTGAAGAGGCCGAGAGAGAGTTTTGTAGTGATCCGGCTCAGTTACTAACAAACCGAAAGGAGAAGAAAATATGTCAGGGGTAGCAGTTGGAATCGCCGCGGCAGCAGTCGCCGGAGCCTCAGTTTACTCTTCCGAAAAGCAATCGAGTGCACAGAAGAACGCAGCGCGCATGCAGGCCCAAACGGCGCGCGAACAGTTCAACCGCGACGAGCAGAACTTCAATCGCCAGAACCAAAGTAAGGTCGATATGGAATCTTTGCTCGCAGGCGAGAGCGCGGGCCTTATGGGTGACATGGGTGGAACCATGATTACCGGTCCGCAAGGTGTTGATCGGAACAAGATGAACCTCGGAAAGAGTTCGTTACTCGGAGGCTAGTTATGCCGGAGAAGGACCTTCGCACACGGTGCATGTCCCGTTGGCAGGACTTGGACACTGAGTTCTCCAGTTGGCGTGGCCATTATCGGGAAATCAGTAAGGTACTGCTTCCGCGTTCCGGTCGCTTTTTGCCGACGGAGAACAATCGCGGAGACCTTCAGCGGTACAACGACATTTACGACAATACGGGTACGCGAGCCTTGCGCACCTTAGCCGGCGGCATGATGGCAGGCATGACAAGTCCTGCTCGCCCCTGGTTCAGGCTCACGACAATGAACCCGGAGCTCGATGAAGCCTATGCCGTCAAGGTGTGGATGGGCAAAGTCACGGCTCTTATGCAGATGATCTACAACAAGTCCAACATCTATCGGACGTTGCAGATGTCCTATGAAGAGCTCGGGGCTTTCGGCACGAGCGCGGCAATCGTCCTTGATGACTACGAGAAGGTCATCCACTGCATGCCTTTGACCATCGGCGAGTACCGCATTGCAACGGGTCCCCGTGGGAACATTAATACGCTGTATCGGCAGTTCCGCATGACGGTGGCCGCGCTTACCGAGGAGTTCGGGTACGAACACCTTTCTCGTCAAACGAAGCAAAGGTACGACAGCGGTAAGTTCGACGACTGGGTGACGGTTGTCAATGCAATCGAGCCTCGGGACTATCGGGACTTACATAAGCGCGATTCCAAGAACATGCCTTACCGGAGCGTGTACTTCGAGATGGGAGCACGGGATGACGACGGAATCCTCAGAGAGACGGGCTTTCGACAATTTCCCGTGCTTGCCGCCCGTTGGTATGTGACAGGGGGCGATATCTATGGAACGTGTCCGGGCATGGAGGCGTTGGGCGACCTTCGCCAATTGCAACAGCAATCGTTGGCCAAGTCTACGGCCATTGCCTTCCAAGCCAATCCGCCGGTGGTGTTGCCTGCGGATTTGAAGAACAACGGTGCCGATTTACAACCGGGCGGAAGCATCTGGGCAGACAACCCGGCGCAGGCGCAAATGGTGCGTTCGGCATTCGATGTGAACTTGCGTTTGGACTACCTTACGCAAGACATGGCCGACGTGCGTCAGCGTATCGACCAGGCGTTTTACAAAGACATCTTCATGATGCTTGCCTCGGGCAAGGACCGCATGATGACGGCAACGGAAGTGGCCGAACGGCATGAAGAAAAGATGCTCATGCTCGGCCCTGTTCTTGAGCGACTCAACGCCGAACTTTTAGACCCCCTGATTGCCCTGACCTTTGACCGGCTTGTGCAGGCGAACCTCTTGCCGCCTATCCCCGAGGAGTTACAAGGGCAAGAGCTTAACGTTGAGTTTGTGTCCATTCTCGCTCAGGCACAGCGTGCGATTACGACCAATGCTATTGACCGCTTTACGCAGAACCTAGGCGTGCTGGTGCAGTTCAAACCGGAAATTGCGGACAAGTTCAATTCTGATTATTGGGTTGACTATTACGCCGATGCCTTGGGCATCGACCCGCAACTCATCGTATCGAGCGACCAGGTGGCCTTAATCCGTCAGCAACGCGCCCAAGCGCAGCAGCAACAGGCCCAGATGGAGCAAATGCAACAGCTCTCCGAGATGAGTAAAAACCTTTCCGGACAAACGCCTAGTACGCCGTCAAACGCCGAGCTGATGAATCAGTTTGCCGGGTACTAGCCGAAAGCGTTCAAGATTTAAAAAAAAGAGTGGGAAGATTGTGCTATGGACAACCTAAAAGAACTTCTCTTACGTCGCACGAAGCAGGAAGAGTCTGTCGGGGTAGAGCGCCAAGGAAAGAGTGCCGAGGCAGACGAAGACTTGCTTTGGTTGGCCAAGCAGCCGAGAGGGCAACGCTTCTTAAAGCGCTTGTTCCGGATTACGTGCTTCATGGACAACACACTTGAGACGTTGCGAACCGACGAGGTCCACATGCCTTATCGGTTGATGTACATGGAAGGTCTTCGGTCCGTTGGCTACAGAATCTACAAGGACCTTAAACGGGTCGCTCCGGATATCTGTGGAAAAGTGTTAATCGAGCCTGAGGAGAAAGCTCATGGATGATTTGAATAACCAAGGCGGCGCACAGGCGCCTGTACAAGAACCCCAAACACAGGGGGTACAGAACCCCGCTGTGTCTCCTAATCCGGCAGAGCCGGCAACGACGCCTCCGTCCACAGCGGGGATTGAAGACCCGATGGCGGCGGCCGCGCAAGCGCAACCGAAGGGCGTCGAGGACCCGATGGCCGCTGCTGCGAAGGCGCAGGCCGGTGGAGCACAGCAAGAGCCCACAGGAGCGCCTGAGAAGTATGAGGCCTTCAAGATGGGCGACAGCACGCTTTCGGAAGAGACGACGGCAGCGTTTGCTGAAATTGCAAAGAAACATAACCTGAGTCAGGAAGATGCTCAGGAGTTTGTAAACACATTTGCTCCTGCTATCCAAGCTCAAGTGCGCGGATACCAGCAGCAGTGGTTGGAAGCTTGTCGAACCGATAAAGAATTGGGCGGTGAGCACTTTAATGAGAATATGGCCGTCGCCGGTGCCGGGTACCGTGCCTATGCCGACGAGGACCTTCGGGCCGTTATTCAAGCGAGCGGCTTGAGCCGACATCCGGCAGTGGTGCGGCACTTCTATCGCTTAGGGAAGAACCTACAGCAGGACAAGGGTGTAGCCGGCGGTGCCTCTGCTCCCGCGCCTGTTCGTCAGTTGTACCCGAATTCCGGAATGCTTCCGGACTTGAAGTAAGGAGCCTTTTGTATGGCAGTAATTTCTACTCTTTACCCCACGCTTGCAGATATTGTTTCGCGTGCGGATGCGAGCGGCCGCATTGATACGTCCATTGTCGAGATGCTGACAGAAACCAACGAAATGTTGGATGACATGGTGTTCTTGCCGGCCAACGGTGTAACCGAGCACGTCACGACGGTGCGCGTCGGCTTGCCGAGCGCCACATGGCGCAAGCTCAACTACGGCGTTAAGCCGAGTAAATCTAAGACCAAGAAGATTAAAGATTCTCTTGGTTCGCTTGAAGCTCTGGCTCGGGTTGATAAAGCCCTTGTCGATTTGAACGGAAACACGGAATCCTTCCGTCTCTCGGAAGAGTCCGCGTTTATCGAAGCAATGACACAGCAGATGCAGCAGGCGGTTATCTATGGTGATAGTTCCATCGATCCTGAGAAATTCATGGGCTTACAGGCGCGGTTTAATGACAAGTCGGCTGAAACCGCCGTTAACGTTATTGATGCCGGCGGTACGACTGCACGTTCCGGAAAACTCGCCTCCATGTATCTCGTTTGCTGGGGACCGCGTACCGTCTTCGGTCTGTATCCGAAGGGTTCCACGGCGGGCCTCTCGATGCGCGACCTCGGCGAAGAGCCGGCGCTCGATGATGACGGCGGCGAATACCGAGTCCTCAAAACCCACTACAAGTGGAACATGGGCCTGTGTGTGCGCGATTGGCGTTACATCGTCCGTATTGCGAACATCGACCTTGAAAATCTGAAGATTAAACCGGATCCCGATAAGGCGGATACGGACGGCAAGGTGCTCATCGACCTGATGACAGAAGCCTTGGAGAAGATTCCGCATCCGACAGGCCGTATGGCTTTCTACTGCAACAAGGACGTTCGCACGTTCCTGCGTAAGCAGATTCGCTACGCCGCTAACGTGAACATCACGATGAGCGAAGTCGCGGGCAAGGAAGTCGTGTCGTTCGACGGTGTGCCGGTTCGCCGTGTTGATGCTCTCGCCAATACCGAGAAGCGCTACACGCCCCCGTCTTAATCATTAAAGGAGATGTTTCATGATTATTGATAAGGCTTTGGAATTGGCAGACAAGCAGTCGCTTACGGCGGCCGCAGCCTCTACCAACACGATTGACTTCGGTGCGGATAAACCCGATCCTAATCTGGATTTCGGTAACGGCCGTCTGGCGTGTGTTTTCACGGTCAATACCGACGTCACCGGTGACGTTATCTTCAAACTGCAGGACTCCGCTGACGGCACGACGTTCGCCGATATCTCGGCGACGTCTCCCGGTACGTTTAAGAGTCCGAAGGCAGGCACGAAGGTTGTCCTTCCCATTCCGGCGCACATTCGTCGGTATCTGCGTGCGAACTTCGCTGCGGATACGGCGACGAGCGCTACGGCTATCAGCGCCGGCAAGGTCAGCGCTCACGTGGTCTGGGGCTGGGATGACAACATCCCGCCCAAGGGCAATCCGCTCTAAGGGAGCACCCCCTTAGACGTACTGTAGCCAGGGGATGCTCCGACGGGGTGTCCCCTTTTTTCGCAATAGGAGAGAACATGGAGCTTGTATCGATTTACAACCTAGCGCTTTCGCATATCGGCGAAACAGCGGCAACGACTTCGCCTGACGAGCAGAGCGAGGAACGGAAAGCCTGCGAAGCTTTCTATCCTATTGCGAAAAATAAGTTACTTGAACTGCACGACTGGAGTTTTGCTTCGCGCACGGAGCCCTTGGCAAAACTTGCTGAAACGGAAACGTTCGGTTGGCACGGAGCCTATGCGCTTCCGGCCAATTGTCTTCGCTTGCAGTTCTTGCGGGATGCAACGCGCATGCGTCCGTCTTTGTACTACCCGATTGACCGAGACTACGAAGTCCGAGCCAAGGGTACAGGGCGCATTCTTTATACGGATTGTGAGAATCCGGTAGCCGGCTTTATCGCCGGCGACACGTCCGAGGCGCTCTTTTCACCATCTTTTTCAGACGCCTTGGCGTGGTTGCTGGCGACCTACATTGCAGGTGAGCGCATCAAGGGCAAAGAAGGCGCAAGCTTTGCGCAGACTTGCCAGCAGCGCTACTTGCAAGCGCTGACACAGGCTAAGACCTTGGATGCCTCGATGATGCAAGTGCATATGCCGTACAAAGCACCGTGGATGAGGGCACGCTAATGGCTGTTCGTGTTTTACAAAATGCGTTTAACGGCGGAGAAGTCGCGCCGTACCTATACGGGCGTATCGACGACTCGAAGTTCCAGATGGGTTGCGCAACGCTCAAGAACTTTATTTGCCGAGTACAAGGGCCTGCAGTTCGTCGTACGGGCTTTGCGTTTGTTGAGCAAACGAAATACGGCGACCGAAAAGTTCGTCTGATTCCGTTTCGGTTTAACTCCGACCAAACGTGTGTTATCGAGCTCGGCGACCACTATGCACGCTTTCACTCGTACGGACTGACGGTGTATCGAAACGGCGCCATTCACGAAATTACAACGCCCTACGATGCCACTGACTTAGACGAGATTGAATATGCGCAGTCGGCAGACGTAATTACTTTGGTGCATACGAAGTATCCGCCGCAGGCATTGGCGCGCCATTCGGATGCAACCGGCGTTTACTTTACGATAACGCCGATTCAGTTTTCGATACCCATTGCCTCCCCGACAAACGTGACGGCTACGAACACGTACACCGGTAAAACCGGGGAGGGTATTAACCCGACTCGCTACAAGGTTTATTACGTTGTTACGGCGCTCAAAGACACGAACGACGGAACGATTGAATCGACGGCAAGTACAAAGGCCGAGGTCCTTTGCAATCTGTTCCTGACCGATTCCTCGAACACGATCACATGGACGGCAGTACCCGATGCGGACCGCTACCGTGTGTACAAGACGTATTCCGGCCTTTACGGCTATATCGGCGAGACAGAGGCCACAAGCTTTGTTGACAACAACAAAGAGGCCGATGATGGCATTACCCCGCCCAGGTGGGACGACATTTTTAACCAAGCGGGCGGTATTACGTCCGTCACGGTGACAAACGGTGGCTCCGGTTACTCAACGCTCGACGGAGGCCTGGCAACACTTACGGGGCTGAACGTTGTGATGCATTACAACAATAAAGGCAGCTACAGTCCGCCGAGCGCCCCTAAGTTCGAGATTTACGATGAGAATCAGCTTGGCTATGGCGCAAAAGGAACCGTTGTCTACACGACGACGCACGATACGTATGAGGATGTGGACGGAGAAACGGTCACAGATTACTGGATCACTATTGACGGCATTCGCATAACGGCTCCCGGCACCGGCTACAGTAAGCCGAAAGTGCGTATAGAGACACTGCGCAGGGGATCCGGATGGAATTCCTTTCAGGACGCATGGCTTCTCCTGAACGGAAAAAATACTTGGTCAACCTTCGACATGCCGTTCGCCTCCGGCATTCCGTCGGTCGGCATTGTCGACCCGACAGGTTCAGGTGCAGAGCTCAAAGCCATTGTTGCCGCTAACGGCACGGTCAGTGGCGTTCGCATCATCCGCGCCGGTGCCGGCTACACAAGCCCTACTGTGGTCATTAGCACGGCGCAGGGCAACGGAAGCGGTGCCACAGCTACTGCAGAAGCCGGCAAGGCAGGGGACTACCCGGGTGCCGTCGGGTACTTTGACCAGCGCAAGATTTATGCAGGAACGGTGTTACGCCCCCGTATGATGTGGCTATCGAGCCCAGGGACGGAGACGGACTTTTCATATCGCATTCCGGTACAGGACACCGATCGCATTAAATTCAACGTAGCGGCGCAGGAAGCAGGGCGCATTAATCACCTGATTCCGCTAAGCCAACTCATCACGACAACACCAAGTACCGAGTTGCGTGTGCAGTCGGTTAACTCCGACGCCTTGTCACCCACATCGTTCTCCGTCAAACCCCAAGCGTATGTGGGCGCAAGTCAGGTACATCCGCAGGTGCTTAACTCCGTGATGCTCTACGTAGCCGAGCGTGGCTCCCACATTCGTGAGTTGGGGTACTCAAACCAAGCGGGGGGCTTCACGACAGGCGACTTGTCCGTGCGTGCAACGCATCTATTTGATAGTGACAAGGTCCTCGATATTGCCCTGGCGAAGGCCCCTGATCAGATTCTTTGGGCGGTCACTCGTTCCGGGCGCTTGCTCGGGATGACCTACATGCCCGACCAGAACGTGGCAGGTTGGCATCGGCACGAGACAGACGGGACGTTCGAGTCCATCTGCGTTGTGCCGGAAGGCGATGAGGATATCCTTTATGCCGTCATCCGTCGCACGATTAACGGCTCTGCTGTCCGTTACATCGAGCGCATGTCCGAGCGGGCCTTGGCTCCCCTTGAGGACTCGTTCTTTGTCGATTGCGGAATCAAGAAGACCTTCGAGACGGAGACAACGGCCATTACGGGGCTGCTCCCCGTGGCAGGCAAGACCGTCTCTATCCTCGCCGACGGCGGTGTGTTGCCGAATCAGACAGTAAGTGCCACAGGCACCCTGACGCTTCCTGTCGGCGCCAAGAAGGTCATTATCGGTTTGCCCTACGTGTCCGACCTGCAGACGCTTCCTGCTGCATACCAAGCACAGGACGGCTCGTACGCCCGTGGGCACATCAAGAACATCAACAAAGTGTGGGTTCGCGTGTATCGGTCAAGCGGTATTTTCGCCGGTCCCACATTCGAGTCGTTAAGCGAGCGCAAGCCGCGTCAGAACGAGGCATACGCAACCGCACCTGAATTGACAAGTGACGAGGTGGAGTTGGCGATTACGCCCGCATGGCAACGCAACGGACAGCTTTGCATCAGGCAGACGTATCCGCTTCCGCTTATTGTCGTCGGAATAACGGCGGACTTCGCACAGTAAGGAGAACAAGATGGCATTAACTTTCGGCGGCTCTCAAGTCATTCTTCCCAGCGGATTCTCCGGCTTGGGCACAGGAGGCACGGCGCTCCCGTTCGGTGGCTCCATGGTCACGATGTCGCCTGAGACGCTACAGGCTTGGGGGCTGAGTGCGCCGGGCACAACAGCCGTTGCGGGCGGTGGCAGTGCAGGTTCCGGCGGAGCAAGTGGAGGCATGCTTGGCAACATTGGTATCGGAGCCTCTATCGGTCAGGCTATCGGTGCGGCTGTCGGAGCGTTTATTAACGCCAAGGCAACAAGCTACGTACTTGAAAAACAGGCGGAGATAAACCGCATTAATCAAGGGCGTATGCAGTTAGGCTACGAGAGTGCCTTGCGCGCAGGCGAGTCTCAGATATCCAAGGTGACACGAGAGGCCGGGGCAATCAAGGCAAAGCAACGCACCGCGATGGCGGCCAACGGTGTGTCTCTCGGTCAGGGTTCGGCGGCCGAAGTTGCGGCTTCAACAGAAGTGAACAAGAAGCTTGACGTGAAGAACATCCAGGCGAATGCCTTGGCCAACTCGTGGGGGTATTCCACACAGGCCGCACAGTACGGCATGCAAGCAAATATGCAAGTGATGGGCGCAGGCTATCAAAGCGCTACGGCTGTTTCCCAAACAATTTCTTCTGGCTTAGAAGCTATCGGCACGGTTGCTGACCGCTGGTACTACTACAACAGGTGATATATGGCAGTTGTCCCTACTTATGAATCGAAAGTAACGCTTCAGGCAAACAACGGCGGAGGCGCAAATACTCCGCTTGACGTCTCAAAGATGTTCCCGGCTACAAAGCCTGACTTCTCCAAGGTCGGCGTGGCCTTGATGAAGGCGCAAGACAAGATGGACAAGGCCCGGGTTCTTGAGTACAAGAATGCGATGCTTCAGTACGTCTCCGACCAGACCTACGGCGATAACGGATACCTAAAGCAATTGGGCAAGAACGCTCTTGCTCAAGACGAACAAGGGAACGGACTGACACAGCGAGGCCTGGCCGGATACGACAAGTTTTCCGACGACTGGTTCCGAAACAACAACCTCACGCCGCGGCAGATGAAACTTGCCCGAGAAGAAGGGCTCGGCGTGCGCTTGCAGTACCAAAACGGTATGGGCTCACACGTCCTTCAAGAGGGCAAGCGTTATCAGCTGGAGCAGTGCGAGATGGCAACATCGAACGCTATTACTGCGGGCGTACAGGCCACGAACCCTGAGGACATTGGGATTGCGTTCGGGCAACTCAAGCAATCTGTAACAGATGCCGATGACATTCTCGGTCGAGATAGCGAAGCGGCAACGGCCGCGATGAAAACAGCCACATCGAAGTTTTGGCAGTCGGTGTTTGTCAAGAATCTGCTGACAACCGACAAAGACCCCATCGGAGGGTTTCGCCGTGCCAAGAGCATCTACGACGCTCATTACAAAGACATGGATGCGGCAACGATGCTCGACTGCCAAGCGAAACTGCGAGCGGCCGAAGAGAACCATTACATGGCGTTAGCCCTGGCAGACTTTAAGACACTCGGAGACATCGCAAGTATCCCCGGTGCAAGCACCCTCTCGCAGGTTGTGACCAACGGCACGAAGAATCCGACAGGAGTGTTGTACCAAGAATTAACACGAGACAATACACAATCGTGGGATGGCAAGAATGTAGCCAAGTATGCCAATGGAGGCTATGGCATCAGCGGACTGCGCACGGAAGATATGCTCAAGACCGTCAAGGCGAATAAGTCCTTAAATGTCGAAGGCTTGAGTGACAAAGAGCTGACGAACAAATTCTTGACCAATCGTGCATTTAATTACGAGGTCGGCATGGCTCGTGCCGATATGCTTGCCAAGCAGTATGGCGATGATGCCAAGGCGCTCGTGGCATACCAACTGGGAGAGGAGAAGGTGGACGAAGCCGTCAACCTTGCCTCTCAAGCCGGAAAGCCCGACCAATGGCTGGACTATGTCAAGGGTGATACATCAAACGCTCGGAAGGTTTTAAAGCGCATTCGTGAGGCGCAGGAGGGCGTTGTTCGAGGCTCGGACGGCAAGATTCTTGACCCCTGTTCGGCGGACTACATTGAGAAACTGAACCCGCTTCCGACCGATGAGCAGCTGAACAAGTATCTTGATGCGAAGGTCGGCGACTACTTGAAAAAGAATCCTCTGGCACGTGAGCGATTTCTTGCGACATTACGTGCCCAAAGCGTGATTGGGCTTAACGACAAAAAGAAGCAGTACCAGCAAAACTTCTTCGCCTGTATTACAGCCGTGCAAAACGGACAGGAATTGCCGACGGAGGCATTGAACAGCCTGCCGATTAGTGCGCAACGTCGGGTGCAAGACTTCCGGAATAAGCGCAACATGGGCGACGGCACGCCCGACTACAACGCTTACGCTAAGTACAAACTCAATCCCGGCTTGCTTGCTCGAATGAGCGAGGAGCAATACCAAACGTTTGTCTTGCCTCTCATGGGGAACAAAGCAGACGAGATTACGCTACTGCGAAACACGGAGCGTGTGTCGCTTGGTTTGGCAGTCGACCAACAGTACGCAAGCAACGTGGCAGCAAGCAATTCCCAAGTGAATTGGGCTTTTGCTCCGGCGGCTGATGATTTAAAGGGGGCCGTTGCCAGGGTCTTTTTCGGCGGAAAGATGGAGAACTCGCCGCGGTTCAACGGCATGTATTGGCGACTTCAAACGGCGGTCACTTACGAAGCACAGCGTCGAGCGCGGTATTCAAGTACAGGAAAGGAAATCCCCCTTAAAGGCGCGGAATTAGAACACTTCATGTTGAAGTTTAAAGGCGACATGGACGCTGAAGGACTTGTGCCGATTCGTATTGCCCTTACCGAGCTTCCTAATAAAACGGAGAAGGATGCCTACAGCCTTACACAAATGCTTGCCGACCGCATGATGGCCAAGATATCCGGACGCAACGTGCCGGGAACAAAGGACCAGCAGGAAATGTGCTGGGGTGCGGTTTGCTCCGGTGAGTTACCCGACGGCGTAAATATCACGATTGATGAACTTAAGTCGGACTTCCGTATCAGCCAGTCAGTTTTGAACGAAGCGCAAAAGCAGTTAGAAAGAGAAGGCAAGTTCGTGACGAGTCGAAACCTTCTTAACCGTTATGCGCTCATCCTTTGCGGCTGGACTCCGACAGGTCGCGGACGGCCGTACTACGGGCCTGATGCGATACAGACTACCTACACAATGGCCGATTTCCAAGGGGGCGGTGACTAATGGACTTAACAATTAAGCAAGACAGCAACTTCGCAACGTCTTTAAATCCGAACGCTCACTTTGGTGAAGAAGCTCCGTCCTCGGCGAAGTTCAATTACGCACAAGCTGTTGCGAGCGGTAAGTCACCGCAACAGGTAGCGTCCGACGTCAAGCTTGCCGATGCCGTCGGTGTAACGCCGGACGTCATCGGCAATCTAGATGCAGCAGGTAAAGCCGAGCAACAGGCGAACGCTTTCGATTGGGCAAAAATGCACCAAGAGACGCCGGTCCTAATGCAAATGATGAACGATCCTACGTTCGCAGCTGAAGTAAGCGACGACCCACGCCAGGCGGGCATGTGGGAGCGCCTGTGGTGGAAAATTGCACCGAGAACAGGCAGGCAAGGGGGCGAGTGGCAAACCGCTCGTAACGCAATTGCCCGTGGCGGATATGGCCTTGTGAATGGCTTGCCGCTTCTTGGCAACGAGCGAGTGTTAGAAGATTGTCGTGCCGAGTTGCAGGGTCTTGATGATGCCGCGCAATCGCTCAAAGACGGCAAGAGTGTTGCCGAGGTGTTCGGCTCGGATGAAGACCCGTCAGGCGAAGGCGCTTACGCACGTTTTCTTTCCAATGGCGACGCGCGTAAGAAAGAACTCATGCAGCGCATGTACAAAGCGGCGGCATCCATGGCTTGGGCCAATGGCATGAAGCAGCTCTTTCCGCATTCGGCGGCAACGGAGGAGCTATTCCAAGCGCAAACGGCGGAGCAAGCGATTACTACATTTTTGCGAAACCCCGTAGCGATTGCTCTAGATGTCGGGCTTGAAAGCCTTGTGCAGCAGGCCCCCCAGCTGGCGGCGCTTGCGGTAGGTGCGGCGGCAGGGGGTATCGGTGCAGCGGCTATCGGGCAAGGCGTTGCATCCTACAACCTTGAGCGAGGCGCACGATTGGCCGAGGCCATGGGCGAGTACGGACTTGATTCGTTTAATGCTAAGGACATCATGACGTGGTATGCCTCGCCTGACTATCGCGGACAGTATGCTTTGCAGAAAGCCAAGGCAGAGAATGCTGCATCGGCGGTTGCCCTCTGGGATGCGGCCGCAGGCGGACTTGCCGCCGCCGGTCGAATTGTGCCCACGGGGTTTCTCGGCATGAGCGACAGGGTTTCGAAGATTGCAAGCGTGGGCACACAGGCTGTGCTTCAGGGGGCCATGGGAAGCGCTGGCGAGGCGTCGGCACAGTACATAACAGAAGGGGGAATCACGAGCTGGGCGGATGTTGTAGCCGAGTTTGCAGGCGAGTTCGTTTCGTCCCCCATTGATGTTGCAACGGCCGCCTTTGGACGCAATGCCGAGCGGCGTCTTACGCAAGAAACAGTGCGGGAGTTCGCACAGCGCACAGTGCAATTGGAGCAGTACGCCAAGGTTTCTCCCTTACTGGCCAATGACCCGAAGACGGCAGCAGAGTACGTCAAGAACATTAAGGCACAAACACAGTTACCGGATTTGTACGTCGATGTGCAGTCGCTCCATCAAAGTGGCCAAGATGACTTGATTTCCGGCGCATCGCCCGAGTTAGCCGAGCGTTACCAGCAAGCGCTTCTTAAGGGCGAATCGATGAAGGTATCGCCTGAAGAATTACTTACGGTTCTTGCACCCAGGGACACGAACAATGCCTTGGCGGAAGTCGTGCATCCTGAAGGCATGCCCTCTTTAGTGGAGGCGCAAAGCCTTGAGCAAACGGCCGCGCAGGAAACATCGGAGCGATTAGCGCAGACGCTTGAAGGTGTCACGGGCGACTTTGCCACAAGTTCTGCGAACGTCGGCAAGCAAGTCGAGACGATGCTCAACGAAGCCTATGGCGAGAATACGGACGTTAAAGACGGAGGCATGTCTAAGAGCGCACGGCAGATTATGACGACGTATCTGCAGACGCTGTTTTCCACAGTGGCTAAGGACCTTGGTGTTTTGCCCGAGCAGGTGTTTGCCGAGTACGGACCTAAGTCGGTGCTGACGCCCGCGGATGCGACACGCACGGCAGACGGCAAGTTACAGGTAACGTCCGATAGGGCGAAGCAGTTGTTCACCAAGAGTACGAATTCATCGTACGCTATGACAATCGGGGATAGGCTTCAAAATCAATTTGCCAAGCCTTCGAAGAGCGTTTCGGAGCAAGAATTAAGTGCGAGTATTCGCCAGGGGCATAACGGTCCGAAAAGGAGCCTGCGTGACTTTATTCGCAAGACGCTGTCGACAATTGGGGAAGCGGTGCCCGAAAACGAAAGGATTAGCAAGGGTGATTTTGAACGACGCCTTAAGAATGAAAAACTCGGTTACATCCACATCTCGCCGCAGTCTGCAAGAGAGCTCAGTGGTGAAGTTGCTCTGTACGCAGACGAAATGAAGGCGTTGGTATATCTGGAGGATGTGCTCAAAAGCGGCGATTTTAGCGGCTGGAAACCGAACACGAAGACAGATAAAAAACCAAATGTTGTGGGCTATGGGGTGCTTAGCAAGCTTGCAAGGATTGACGGGAGAGTTTGCCGTATTGATGCGACTATCGAAAAATACAAAGACGGCAAGCTTTTCTATTATCTAAGAATGAAAAAGCTACCGTCGAAGGTAGCTTCTTCGTCCTTCAAACAAGGGGACCAGCACTCGCGCTTCGCACATCTAGCGCCCTCACTGGAGAACCCCATAGAAGGACTCAATTCGAATAGTACACTTTCCGTATCATATGTGCAAGGCACAATCGGCGACTGGTTCCCGGATGTCCGTGCCATTGCCACATGGACAGGTGCCAATCGCTCGACGTTCCTGCACGAAACAGGGCATATGTTCTTGGATATGCGTACCAAGATTGCGGTGAAACTTAAAGCCAAGAAGGACTCGGGCGTAGAACTCACTAAGGGCGAACAGCACTTGCTCGATTCCCTTGAAGCGACTATGAAGTGGCTCGGTACCGACCTTGATTCCTTCTCCAAGATGAGCGTCGATCAGCAACGTCCGATGCACGAGAAATTCGCGCGCACGTACGAGGCGTACATCATGGAAGGGAACGCTCCGAGTTCGGCTTTAACGAAGATCTTCCGGTCGTTCTCCGCATGGCTCCGCGGTGTGTACCGCCTGGTTTCCAACATTCCTGAAGCGGAAATCAATCCCGAGGTCCGAGAGCTTTTCGACACGCTGCTCGTCTCGTCTTCCGAGGTGGAGACAGCCCGTTTGCGCCGTGCGCAGTTCGAGCGCTACAACGATCCGCAGGTAGCCGCCATTGCTCAAGAGATGGGAGAAGACTTCGCAGGCCTCGTGCAAGAAAGCTCCGAGACTGCCGTGGACGATTTACAACAGCGCTTGCAGAAAGCAAGTCGGCGTATCGCAAAAATGCGCCAGGGCAAAGTCGAGGAATTGACCGACGAAGCGCAGCGCATCTACAACGAGATTGTCGACCGCATCTGGCAAGAAGTCATGGCTTCGCCTGAGTACCGGGCGTACGTGGCCCTTACAGAAGGCATTAACGGCATTAAGCCCAAACTTACAAAGAAGGACTTGGAAAGCGTCGAGCCGAAACTGACATCAGCGCAAATCAAGATGCTTGAAGATGCCGAGATGGTCGGTACGAACCCCAAGGGGGTAAGCGCCAAGATGGTGGCCGAGAAGTACGGTTACGATTCGGTCAACGCTTTGGTGTTTGCTCTGCTAAAGCTCGGAGACCCTACGCAACACGTATTCGATTTGGCCACAACCGAGATGCTGGAGCAACACGCAGAGCTCGCTTCCCCCGAATCCATCGAGCAAGCAGCCGATGCAGCCATCTTCAACGATGCGCGTCTGCGCATTCTCTCCATCGAGGCCATGGCTTTTAACCGTGCTCTCGGGAAGAAAGGCGACGTGCTGACGCAAATCCGAGAAGGTGCAAAAACAGCCGTCGGTCAAATACGCTTGGCGGATATGTCTAAGGAACACACCCGGCATGCAACCGAAGCCGCACGTAATGCTCGTGAATCGGAAGCGGCACGAAGCAAGGGCGACATTAAAAACGCAGCGGCGGCCAAGATTCGTGAACTCTACCAGGCGGCACTCGTGCGGGTTATCACGGTTCGCCGTCGGGAGATCGGACAGGCTCTTAAATTCTTTAAAAAGTTCAAGGGCGTCACGACGCTAAAGACGTGCGACACGCAGTACCTGATGGCGATTCAGCACGTCCTAGATAAAGTGGGCATTGCCAAGTTCCCCGAAGCCGGAGCGAATCAACGTCAGTCTTTGGCTGCATTCTTGAACGACCTTAATACGGCGGCTTCTCTTGAAGATGCTGAAGTCAAGGGCATCGACATTGATTCGGACTTCGTTGCGAAAATCGATGCCGGAGAACTCACGCTCGACCGTATGACAGCGGACCAATTCGAAGTCCTCAATGGGCTTGTTCACGAGCTTTACACGCTCGGCCGCAACGTAGCGAGCATCGAGGTCGAAGGGCAGCGTGTCGCCTTGGAGGAGGCTCGTGCAGACTTAGCCGAGGGCATCGAGGACCACGCAAGCAAGCGCGGCAAAAAGCCCTTGGATAACTACGAGAAAACCGGAAGGCTGGCGCAAATTAAAGAACAGCTACATCGAATCGGACTCTCGCATCGCCGCATTCCGTCGCTCTTTAACTGCATGGAAGGCGTTATGCCCGGGTACGGGCGGTTCTTCAAATACATCACACGTAAGTTTGATGAATGCGGAAATCGAGAAACTGCACTAAAGAACGAGATTACGAAAGCGCTGTTCGAGGCCTTAGAGCCGATGTTCAAAGACTTGGCCAAAACAAAACCGCGATTCTACGGAAGTCTCGGGCTGAGCTTTACCAAACAGCAGATTTTCGTCATGGCCCTTAACATGGGTAACGAGGGCAACATCCAACGCTTGGTTGATAACTCCAACGGTTGGAGTTTCATGAAAGGCAAGAAGCTCACACAAGCCGATGTCTTGAGCCTTATCCAACAGACGTTGACGGCCGATGAGCTTAACCGTGTTCAAGCAGTTTGGGATTTGTTCGCTACCTTACAAAAGGAAGTCGAGGCCAAAGAAATCCGCATGCGCGGAAGAGCTCCTGCATGGGTAACTCCGCAACCGATTACCATGGCGTCCGTCGACGGTAAGGTCGTGCAGCTGAAAGGCGGGTACTACCCGATCGTCTACGACCGTCTGGCAAGCTCAAGAGGGCAGGCTATCGACGCTTCCAAGGGGGTCCTCCAGGAGCTCAAAGGCGTACAAGGCCAGGCCTCCACGTGGAAGGGGCACTTGAAGGACCGTGCTAAAAAAGTCGATATGAGCACACCGCTAACGCTCACGCTTCGCGGTGCGTTCGAAGGCTTTGAGAACACAATCCACGACGTGTGCTGGGACGAGTGGGTGACAGATACTCGGCGGCTCTTCGGACGCAACAGCACGCTCGATAATGCTATCCGCGAGTACTACGGCGCAGATACTGTTGCGGCCATTCGCCAATGGATTAAAGATACGGCGGTCGGTAAAAGCAACCAGGGGCGCATGGAGGATGGTATTGCCACGATGCTCCGCAAGAACATCTCACTTGTCGGTATCGGCTTTAACCTTGTGACCGCGGCCATCCAAACGGTCGGCATCACGCAGACGGTCGTGGCCCTCGGTGGCAAGTGGACCTTATCGGGTCTCGGAGATCTCGTGACTAAGGGCCCGATGGGCTCGTACAAGTTTGCTGCCTCCAAGAGCCTTCTTATCCAAGATCGTATCCGCACGCAATTTCGCGAAGTGGCCGAGATTCAGCGCTACACGGCAAGTGGCGGCAATAAGCTTTACGATGACTTCGCTCGTATGGCCTACATGCCGGTTGCCATGGTGCAGATGCTCGTTGACTTACCGACCTGGATGGGTGCGTACAACAAGGCCTTAGCTGAAGGCAAGGCCGAAGCCGAAGCGGTGGCCATGGCCGACCGCATGCTCATCGAGGCGCAAGGCTCAGGTCGCTACCAAGACTTATCAGGTGTAGAGCGCAGCAATGCGTGGGTGCAGCTTCTTACCGTGTTCTACACGTTCTTTAATACCACGTACAACCTTGCTCGTTTGACGATGGAAACCAAGGGCACGCTTGCGGCAGCTCGTGACTTGGTGCTTCTTCTTGTAGCCCAGCCGGTTATCGAAACGTTCGTTCGGGAAGCCCTTAAGGTGCAACCGCCTGACGACGATGATGATGCATATTGGGACCGGATGCAGAACGCCATGCTCGCAAACACAATCAATTTCAACATGAGCCTTTTCGTCGGTTTACGTGAGTTTGCATCGGCAGCTGACTTGGTCACGGACACGCCTGTGTTTAACTACCAAGGGCCGACAGGTTTTAAAAAGATTAACGATAGCGGTAGATGGTTCCAGAAGGCCATGAAGGAATGGAACAAGGAAAGCGGTGAGGAAATTGACCCTGCCTTTATCCGTCAGTCCATCACGGTGTTTACTGAATGGTCGGGCGTTCCGATTCCTGTTGTGCCGGTCAATCGTTACCTCCGTGGCAAGCAGGCCATCGACGAGGGTGATACGACAGATTGGAAGGTCTACCTCTTCGGATACTCGAAACGCTAAAAAGCGTTCAAGATTTTTGGAAATAGGTGAGAAGATATGTTTAAGCCATTGCGAGGTTCAACATGACTGTAGCAGCAATTACCCGAAAAGCAGGACCCTTTATCAATGAGACACAGACGCCTCAAGTCGGTCCGTTCCCTTTCACCTTCAAAGTCTTTGCCTACAGCGACATCAAAGTAGTACGCTCGGAATCGGCAGACTTGGAAGGCGGTGCCGAGACGCTTGCGTACGGAACGGACTACACCGTCTCGATTGATTTGAGTAAGCAGGACACAGCACCGGGCGGCTCGATTACGTTAACCGGGAACGCGCAGACAAGCGAAGGTTCGCTTCTAATGCCGGGGTTTGCCTTGGCGATTCTCTCGAACGTGCCGTACTCCCAACTGACAAGCCTTACCAACTACGACCGCTTCATGCCGAGCGTGTTAAATGCCGTGCACGATCGAGCCGTGGCAAACATCCAGCAGTTGGTAGAACGCCTCGACCGTACCGTCTCGGTACCTGCTACATCGAGCCAAACGCCTGAAGAACTTGTCTCGAAACTACAGCATGCCGCAGACTCGGCAGAGCAAGTAGCAAGCAGTTTCGCTGCCCAAGCCGGCACAAGTGCCGCAGCAAGCGCTGCCTCCGCCACGCTTGCCGAGCAATGGGCCACCAAGACCGACGGCAAGGTTCAGGACATCGACTACAGCGCAAAGCACTACGCTCTGGATGCTCGTACAACCGCAGCCGAGTTACCTGCCAAAGAGCAGGCGTTGGAGGCGCAGCTCACGGCTCACACCGACACACAGATTGCACGCATTGACGACAAAACGGATTCCGTTCTGGCGGTCAATGCAACGGGGTGCGCAGAGAAAACGTGGACGCTTACGGCGGACGTTGCAGCGAATACCGAAATCACGATTCCGGGCGGCATCTACTACGTTGTCGGTCGTCACCATTTGCGTGTGGGCTACAACGGCTTGACGTGTTACATCGGCACGAACTTCATGGAAGTCGGGAACACGGATACGAAGTCCAACAAATTCAAACTGACCTTTGATGCGAAGTCGGGCGACGAGCTTGACGTCTGGGTTGCTGCGCTCGGCAAGGCAGATGTTGTGGATGCGATCAACACGGCGCAGGCTGCCAACGATGCGGTTGCAGAACTGAGCCAGAAGGTTGTTTACAAAGATGCTGAAAGCGCAGGGAGGTAATCATGGCGAACCTAGTTGAAACAACACTTTACTCGCATGAGGGCGCAACCAATACGCCCTTGGCGCCTGCGACCAAAGCGACGCAGGTTTCCATTAACAACGTTGAAGGGCAAGCGTCTAATGTGGAGACGGAAATCGTTGCGCTCCGCACAAAACTCAATCAGGCGATTGACGCAGGCGTGCACTTTCGTGGCGCAGTCAATTCGACAACGCCATTGCCGACTGTTGCGTACAAGGCCGGTTGGCAGTACATCGTGGGCGAGGCAGGCACATATGCCGGCAACGTGTGCGAAGCGGGCGACTACATCATCTGCGTGAAGGACTACGCAAGTGGGAGCGCATCCAATTCGGATTGGACTGTCTTGCAGAAAAACCTTGACGGCACGGTGACAGGACCTTCCACGAGCGTTGCCAATCACGTTGCCGTGTTCGACGGCACAAGCGGTGCGAAGCTCAAGGACTCCGGGTTCACGATTGGCAAGAGCGTTCCTGCCGATGCCGAATTTACGGACACGACCTACAAGCCTGCGACCGACAAAGCAGACGGCCTGATGACGGCCGCGCAGTACACGAAACTTGCAGGCATCGAGACAGGCGCAGACAAGACGGACGCTGACAACGTCAAGGCAGCAGGTGCTTTCATGAAGGCCACTGACAACCTTGACAGTGTGGCTGACGGCACGACGTATGTGAAGATGAAAGCGACCGAGCGCACGAAGCTCGAAGGCGTTGCGACCGGCGCTGAAGTCAATCAGAACGCTTTTGCCAAAGTGAAAGTGGGCGAGACAACGCTCACGGCTACAGCCAAGCAGGACACGCTTGAGATTGAGGCAGGCGAGGGCGTGACGATTACCGCTTCGGGCAAGAAGGTCACGATCAAAGAAACGTACATCGATTCGTGCGTAGTAAGCACGCTTGACAACGTGCCTGCGAATCTGCGCAATGGTGGCTTGATCATCTTGAAGGATGCCTAATGTTGACTGAACTTCGTGAGGTGCTTAAAGACCCGATCTCTAGAAAGTTTTTCTGGAAGGGCGTTCGAGACGGTTTGGTTATCGGATGCCTAATCATGCTTCCGGCCTTCCTTATCGTTTGCTTGAGGGTTTTTGAATGACCGACAGCCTGTACGTCAAAACCGCGAGAGGAATCCTCCCGATTGCCATCGAGGGCACGGGAGGGGGCGGTGGCACACGGAAAGTCGTCACGAGCAATTCTCGTGAAGCCGTCCTCACAGCCGGGACAGCATGGACAGTGCCGCAGCACACAGTCGACAGTAATGAGCTTGCTGTGTACATCGAAGGGCTTCTCTGTACGCGAGGCGTCGAGTACACGGACAAATCGGCAACAACAATCACATTTACTTCAGACATCCCTGCCGCGTTCTCGCTAGCGGCTGAGGTTGTCAATTAAGGAGGCACGCATGGCGTTACCAAAGCTATTACAGAAACTTTTCCAGAACAATGGAGCGGGGGACAAGTTAAACCCCTCCATTATCCCGACAAAAGTAAACGGCGTTGCCGCGGATGCGTCGGGCAATATCACGGTGAATGCCAATCCCCCTTCAATCTCAGTTTCCGCCACGACGCTTGCCGCAGGCTCTTCCGCAACTGTTACCAAAACAGGGACGAATAGCTCCCCGGTTTTCACATTCGGTATCCCGCAGGGCGCAAAAGGCGAGAAGGGAGACAAAGGGGCGACAGGAGCGCAAGGTCCGGCAGGAACAGGTTTCACGCCTGTAGTTACGGCAGGAAGTGCAAATTCCTCTACGTTACGTATACCCCATTCTGGCCCTAATGGGGGCTTTTCTTACAATAACTACGTAAACGTTCCTAGTTTCACTGTAAATGCCTATGGGCAAGTAACCACGTATTCACTAACCAGGCTTTGGGTGAGTTCTGAGGCCTGCAGTGACTGCACTGACATGAACTAGTTGAGGACACGACATGAAAATCTATCTTGTTAAAAAAAGCACAAGTTTTAACAACACTGCTATCACAATTTGCGTAAATGGCGGTAAAGCATCTGTAGCCAAGTTTCGCAAGACGGAAGAGCCGTTGTCAGAAGATAGAACTAATCTAATTACTGCTTTGGAAGGCTTTTACGAGCCCCGAAACCTGTTCGCATTCAAGGGCAGAACAGTCGTGAGCAGTGAAGATTTAAACATTGAGTCAAGCGAACATTGGCACTTTGTTAACGCTTGTATTTACGATGCTTCTCTTGGGTACGGGAGAGGAGAAGTTTCGGCTCATGCAATGTGGGGGTTTAACCTCAACGACAACAGCATGATTCCGTTTAACTCTTTCTCGCGAACCTTTAATGACAAAAGCGCAAATTGGGTTGCAAACAGGCGCGAGCCTCGTGATGCTGTACTTTATTTGCCGTTTTCTAATTCTGTCCCGTCGGGCAATGATGCCACATTACAGGTGTTTGTTGACAATCCGGCGTTTGTGTCTTGCTTAACAGGACAGCAAATGGAAACTGTCACGCTTGATGACATCTACAGAATGCGAGATACAGAAGGGCAATTTCTTCCCGGATTAACCATCGAAGAGGTCTCTTCCGAAACTGACGGCACGGCACTCTTAAAAATCTGTGTGATGTGGAACAAAACTCCTGTTCCATCGGGAGAGGAAGTGTTTGTCACCACGACAGCTGGGTACATCAACAAACAACGAGTCGAACTCGACAGCCAAGGGGTCGGTTATGTCAAATGGATGCCTTTAGGACTGACAGAAGGCGACAAGGCTACGGTTCAAGCAGGGTTTCGCTTGTTTTCAGGCATAGCAGATATCACGCTGGAGGTGTAATGATTTTCACAATCGAAGCTATCGCCAACAAGAAAGCCGTTAAGTTGACATATAACAATCTTACAAATACGGTAAGAGATTCCAGCGGTAAGGTGCTAAATCCTTTACGTAACAACCGAGAGGCTTTGTCCTGGTATGAAGAAGCGGAGAAGACCTATTTTTCGGACGGGTTTACTCCGACACAAAACTCGAACAAATTTAAACGTAGACTCGCGACTCTCGATATCACTTTTGGTTTGAATTGCAATTTCAATTGCCAATATTGCAGTCAGAGACCATTTCGGGGGAAGGCGTACTCGGCGAAGCCGTCTGATGTCGAGCCATTTATGGCAATGCTTGAGCGCAATAAAATTGAAGTAAAACCAGATGGAAAGGTTTTCCTTTGGGGAGGGGAGCCGTTGGTTTATTGGAAAACGATACGCAAGATTGTTCCTCTTTTGCGCAAGCGTTATCCGTCGCAACAGTTTGAAATCATTACAAACGGTTCTCTTCTTACCAAAGAAAAGATTGACTTTTTCAACAAGCACAACGTAGTTGTATCTGTTAGTGACGATGGGATTAACAATAATCGTTGCGAAGCCGCTATCGAGGCTGCTCACAAGAACGACAAACTCTATGAGTACGCAGCTCAGACAATGAAAACTAATTTTTTTATCGGTGTTGTGCCTGCAATGGGAAATGCTGACGTCATTAAAATTATCGATACGATAAAGAAAAGAATCCCGAGCATACAGCGCATCTACACAGAAAACGTCGTTCGATGCTTCACCGACGAAGACCGCGATGGCCTGCCTGCCGAAATGATGTACCGATTATCAGACAACGACCTTAAGCTGCTTCACGATTCTCGCTTCATTTCTGTAGTCGAGAACTACTCTGATGGTGACAAGCCTCGCTCGACATTTCGTCTATCGTTAGCGGCTGGTATTCCGGTCGCGGAAAAAGCACAGTGCGGAGTAGGCTCCGGGCATATGCTATGTGTTAATCTCAAAGGAGACATCTATTCGTGTCACATTTTTGCCTCCTCTGGGTTGGAATTGGGTCATTTAGACAATCTTGATGAAGCAGTTATTCGTTGGCACACATCGTCCGACAATCGCCGTATGTGCAAAGACTGCGTGTTGCTGTCACTATGTCGAGGCGACTGTTCCAGAATGAGCGACTCAGCGCACGACATGAGTTGCGAAAATAGATATGCTTCGCTGTTTCCTGTGTTCAGAAAAATCTTTTCGGAAACGTTTGGTGTCTGGGTTAATGCAGTAACCCCTAAAGGGTCATTGAGCCGAGTGATGTCCTTGCTAAATAACAGAAACCCTACGCTCAAAGAGTATCGAGCGACAGTCGGCAAGCAAATCCCTATCGTGCCAATCAGCGCAAACAAAGATGTGTGACCATGTGAAGTGGTCGCACTTTCCGTTTCCTCCACCCGTCGGAGTATTTGCGGTACCAGGAGCAGGGAGCGAAGCCCTTTCCGAGTGGCTTTTTTGTGCGCTAATGTCCGAGCACGGTGTACATCGCCCAGCCTAGCGTCAGGACAAATAAGGCAATTCCGAGCGCTATGGAAAAGAGACCTTGTTTGTCGTTGTCTTTGACGCGTGTTATTTCGCAATGAACACCAAAGAAAACGAGCATGAATGCAACTGACCACAACCAAATAACATTTTCAGAGATGTTGTCATGCGTCAGGTATTGCAACAGGCTTCCGAGCAATGAAGCAACTGTGTAGCAACCTGTGTAGACGATAAGCAAGAGCGAGACAATTGCAATGCCACCGAGTATTGTCGGCTCTTTTGGGCAAGAGTTCCACATCCATCCTGGTCGCATTTTTTCTCCTTCGGCTAACTGATCGAGGAAATCATACCCTACCGTGGTATGTCCTTGACTTTTGATTTCGATGCGTATAGAATTCAATCATCAATCAAAAGGAGGCGCAATAATGACGAAAATTGACTTTCGTGCCGGCCCGGACGGCAACACGACTTTTTTATTCGTGGACGGAAAGCAGTCCATCACGGTCTGGCAAACTAAAGACCGCACGCGGGCGTGTTTCGTAAAGGACGGGAAAGAGATTAACCTTCCCGCGAAAAACTTCGCCCTCTCCACTACAGAGGGCCAGCAAGAGCTAATCGCAGCTCTGCGCTCTGCCGGGGCGTTGGAATGAAAGGTGGTGCGAGACCGGGCGCAGGCCGCCCGAAGGGCAGGGAGTTTTCTGCTCGTGTGCAGATAACAATGACCTCCGAGCAGAAACAAAAACTGCTCGCTCTCGGAGGATCGTGCTGGGTGAGAAAAGAATTGGGAGAAAGTTCAATGACTTTAGGAAAAGAGAGTTTAGAAGAGCGTTTAGTTAAAGAGTATGGCGCGCTTATCTCGCCGGATGCAATAGACATCAATCCGTGGAAAGCGGGATGGAATGACGACAATTACGACGAGAATAATGAAAAAATCTTTGACCTGTGCGACAGGTCGCTTGCGGCAAGAGCAGTGGTTCGGGCGTATCAAGATCTCTTTTGTCGCTCCCTTATAGCAATGGGTCGCGCAAAGTGTAAAGCGGAACTGATTGTTGCACTTGGCCGAGTAATGATTGGGTTACGCTCAATTGATGGGAACATGCAGGATCTGCCTAAAAGGGCCCTTACGACTGACGAAGAAAGTGTACGTCAAGCCTTGATTCTACTGTATGGTAAACACGTATTTCTCGCAAAAAATGACTATAAGGAGGCGTTAAAACGTCTTCGCATTAGAAGCATCACAAATTTGTGATGTTGAGTTGTAAGCATGTAGTACAATGACAAAGTACTTACTGTACCGCTGGAACGATGCGGAAACTTTCCGCGCGAATTCAAGTATCCCGACTTCTGCCAGAGCCGGGATACTATTTTGAAAGCTCACTTAGTGCGTCTTTTTCTCTTGCGATTCTTCGAGCCAAGTCGTCGCCCTCGCTAAGAAGTCCTGCACCTTCTTCGAGAAACTTTCGGCACTGGGCGTACTCGGCTCGATAAGAGCGGGCGGTATCTGTATCGGTTCGCTCGGAGATACGAGCGTTTGCGACGCGCAGCCTGTTAAGCAAAGAATCACGCTCGATGCGAACATCGTCAGCACGACGATTCGCAAGAAACAATTGGCTAGTCGCTTCAGATAATCGTCTCTCATAGTCTTTCCTTTGGTCAGAAACAGCGCTCGCCATTTGCGCTTTGAAATCGGCAATCTGAGCCTCACACTTGGCTTTTTGATACGAACTCCCAAGCCAAGCACACAATGCGCACGCGGCGATGATTAGGAGTATCCCTGCGTACTTTTTATAAGTGGTCAGAAATGCCAAGGCGGTTTTGATAAAAGCAATCATAAAACCCCCAATGCTTTAAACGTTCCGCAAAACACCCACCCTATTGAGAAACAGTAGGCAAACATGAGCGCAAAAGCGATTGCGCGAGGCGCTATCTTTTTAAGAATTTCGTAAAAAAGCACGGCGAGAAGCATGCCTGTTCCGTAAATAAAAACCCAAACGCAGACGGTATTGAAAGCGCTCATGCTTCAGTCCTCAAGAAAAGTTTCGCCTCTTTCTCTCTGCGAGTTTTAAGCCCTGGAATAACTTTCTTGTCAGGCCCGTGGCAGATATCAAGAAACTCGTGAGCGCACTTGTCTTCCTGACCGGCGTTGAGATAGTGCAGCAGTTTCGGCGCTTTGCGTCTCAGGTCGCCGACGTTGAACGACAGCGATACAAGCGCGATGTACTGCCACTTTGTCACGGGCGCTTTGATGTACGAAGACATTTTCTGCGCCACGTCGATTACGTCAGACTTCAGCAGGTCTTCGGCGTGGGCTTGCGAAATGCTCATGCCCTCGGTCACACCAGCCGTGTGCCCGTAACCGATTGTCCACTTGCCGGCGGGGCACAAGTAAGAACGCAATTCGCAACCTTCCTCATTGCGGATGAAATCAATTGTAATTGCCGGGTTATATGAAGAAAAAGAGTTATAAGTGGCCATTTATGTCTCCTAACTTAGTATCTACGAGCGAGCCCTCGCGTCTTTAACTCGGTGAGAAAATTTTGAATCTGCTCTGGAATTAGCCCCGGATGGACCCTGCCGAGGTTTTCGATGATGCTGAGCATTTCATTGAGCCCAAAGGCCCCGATGAATGCGGACTGAATAATCGTCAGTCCGATGATGACGTCTAAACCGTGAGCAAGCGCACAGAGCCAGAGAATCAGAAATTTTTTGATAATCCCATTACGTCCCTTCTTGCTGCTGTATTCCCCCATCCTCAGCGCACGGTAGACGCCTGAGACGTAGTCGCTCGCCATGATTGTCAGAAACCATGCCATCGCCAGATGCACGTCCCCAAAAGCCATGCCCCACGCCCAACCAAGCACGCCGCCGATACCCATAACTATTCGCTCTAAATAGTTCGGTAGTAGGTCGTAAAAGAACTCTCGCAACATGAGAAACTCCCGGTTTTCGTTGGGCAGACGCTACCACGTACTTTTTAAAATCCTGAACGCTTTTCTCCGTCAGGGTTATTAACTAGTATGAAATATGGCTTGCTCTTTGATTTAAAAAGACTATTATGAGTTTTGGCAGATACTCTCTGCCAAAAAATTTATTAAGGAGAACGGTATGGAAATCGTGCGATGTCCGAAGTGCCATAAACGGCTCTTCGATATGTCTGATGATTTAATCGGTACAATCTCCATTCAGTGCCGACGATGTAAGACAGTGGTTGTTTTCAGTTTCCCCTCCCTGCACGTGCAACCGGAACCTATTGCAGGTCCGTAATTCCAAGGCCTCTGAGCCACCTCTTTTAAGCCAAGCGAGCTTTAAGTAAACCTAAGAGTTTTCTCTTTTAAGGAGATTACTATGGCTGAATTTGCCTCTAAAGGTGTGGCAGGAAGCGCTCTGGGACTTGGAATCGCAGGCCTTTCTGTCGCTCTGCTTAACGGTGGTTTGGGTGGTTTAGGAGGAATCCTTGGTGGCGGAAATACCAACGCCTACGTCGATTCTTTGAACTCTAAGATTGCCGAACTCAACGCCGAAAAATACTCGGACAAGGTCGGCATCGAGGTCTTCAAGGCCGCGCGCGAATCTGACGCGAAAACTAACGCTCGCTTCGAGGAAATCGCTCGTACAATCGCTGATATGCGTGTCCGCGAAGCGCAGACTGCTGGCAAGATCGACTTGGTGGCCGCCACGGCTACTCAGGGCATTGCTGCGAACTCTGCGGCGATTACCTGCCTGCAGAACACGGTCGCCGGCATCACGAAGATCGTTGTGCCCAATAGTTCCATCTGCCCTGGGTGGGGGAATGTGACCATCACCCCGGCCACTGCAACTACTGCCGGCTAATGTAAGAGGAGGGCATCATGAACCTACACGTCAATAAAATCCCTGACATCGTGACCGAGTTCCTAATGACACGTGTCGTCACAAAAGCGCCTGATTCTGCGATGCAGTTCGGTTTTGGCTTCCTCGTGCCCTATGTGGCCAAGTCGGCCCAGGCTACGGTAAACAATCCGCTGCTCAAGAACCTCGGCGTAGTGACAGGCGACGGCTTGATTGACCTTGACACCGCTCGTGCCTCGGCCAACGAGGCCTTAGCCAAAGCAGGAGGCAAAGTTACGGCGTACGGTATTTCTTTCGACCGTAGCGACATCGATGCCCTTTTTGAAATTGCCAATAAGTATGGAGGTTGATATGGACACGAAAGACCTATGTAAAATGCGCTGTGAGCAAACTAAAGATGCGCTTTTAAAGCGGATTGATGAGATTTTGGACGAGGATTACTTCGGACATTCTGACGTCCAAGAAATCAAAGATTGCTGGAAAGCCATCTGGTACGCTCATCAGTGTTGTAAAGAAATGTAGTAGCTCAAAGTGTTACCGATTTTCGTGTAACACTTTGAAATTACATCATTTAGGTGCGCAAGTACCGTGCACCAGTTCTTACAGAAAGTAGCTTCGGGCTGCTTTTTTCTTGTCTGTCGGTAAAGTGACCGCGCCGCGGACTCGGGAAAGCAGCGGTCTTTCGAAATCCCGACTCGGCTAGCGCGGACTGGTTGCACTAAAGCCAAGTTCTGCGCTGATTGTACGGGCGCATTCACAGATAGCGTCTTTTGTGCTTTCAAGTTTTTAGATTGCCTTTAATTCCGGTGACTCCGATTGATGCGATGGCGCGACCTTCGTAGTTAAAGACCGGAGCGGCAAGTGCAATCACACCGTTTTCCAGCTCTTCGTCGCAGACGGCATAGCCTTGAGCAACTGATTTTTGTGAATCGTCAAGAAGCGATTTAAGAGAAGTTTTCGTCCGTGCGGTAAAGCTGAACACACCCCCGTTTAGTAGACCAGTATCTACTAGATGGGGGAATTTTTTAT
>ENA-UONW01000108-UONW01000108.1-human-gut-metagenome-genome-assembly--contig:-CS52-NODE-108-length-125750-cov-13.639691_pt1 | contig 125750 bp, 94 predicted proteins | sample MGYA00242463_ERZ724010 | MGnify/ENA metagenome assembly ERZ724010
CCGGTGATGAGTATATTTTTTTTCATTGTTTTTAGAATATTTTTTATGATGAAAAGGGGGGGGGGGGAAGGTGGAGAGTGGAGAGGGGAAAGTGGAGGGTGGAGAGGGAAAGGTGGAGAGGGGAGAGAGAAAGGTGGAGGATGGAGAGAGGAAAGATGCTCTAAACTCTAGCTTTGTACTCTAGCCAGTACGACAAACTACGCACTTAACACTCAACACTCCACTCTTAACACTATCCCCTACCCTTTTAACTTCAATTTAAGACTATTTCTTAGGCCTGATAATAATTTAGCTATAATTATTACTTTACATTCAGTCTCTTGGTATTGTTCACTTTTTATGTAACCTAACTCTAGCGCTATTTCTGTTTGGCAAAGAACTTCCATCAACGAGCCATAAGAGATTTCAATAAAATGAATTCGTTCCTTAACAGAAATTCTACTTACTCCTTCTGCAATATTTGAAGGAACAGACACTGCAGCTCTTCTCATCTGGTCACACAATGCATATTTTTCCGACGTAGGAAACGTGGGAAATAAGGAATAAATAATTTTCACTAAACTTTTTGCTTCCTTATATACATGAAGACTTTGAAAAGAGAACTGCTCCATTTCCCTACTGAAGATTATTGATACAGATTCTTAACGACTCCATCCAATAGGGAATACGAAGACCAAAGGTCTGCTTGATTTTGGTCTTGTCAAGCACCGAATAGGCCGGACGAATAACGGGACTGGGGAATTCATTACTGTGGCAGGGCTGGATGTCACAGGTAGTATGGCCGGACATCATGGCAATCACCCGCGTAAAATCGTACCACGAGCAGACACCTTCGTTGCTGAAATGATAAATACCCGTTTTACTGTAGCCATGCTGAGGAAGCTCAGCAGCATAATCGTCCAATACGGTACAAATGGCCACGGCCAAGTCGTAAGCATAAGTAGGCGTACCGGTCTGATCAAACACCACCTTCAACTGAGGCTTGGTAGCGGTCAGGTTCAGCATGGTCTTCACAAAGTTCCTACCAAACTCCGAATAGAGCCAGGCTGTACGGATAATGACAAAATCACAGCCTTCAGCCTGAATATATTGCTCTCCCTCCAGTTTGGTCTGACCGTATACCCCAGTAGGCGTGCCCTGCTGATCTTCGCGACACGGCACATTATAGGGATCGCCCCCAAACACATAATCGGTGGAGATATGAATGAGCAAGCCGCCCACTTCCTTCATGGCCTGCGCCAGATTGCGAGGAGCATCCGCATTCAGCTTACGGCAAAGCGCCACATCCTGTTCCGCCTTATCCACATTGGTATAGGCCGCACAATTGACAATGCACTGCACATGCTGGTCGGCTACCATTTGTCGGATGGCCTGCAAATCGGTTATGTCCAGCCGCGTAGTCGTCAGGCCTTCGGCCTCTACTACATCGGTAAAGATAAAATAATGGGCCGACTGCGAGGCCATCAGGCGCATTTCACGCCCCAACTGCCCATTGGCTCCGGTTACAAGTATATTCATGATTTATTCTCCTTTTTATTCCTGATACAAATCCACATCCACGTGAAACGGCGAATCAAAATCCGCCAACAACGGATGATGCAAATCCTTTTCACTCAAAATGGCCTGGTCGGCCGGTATGCGCCAGTCAATGCCCAGACTGTCATCACTGATCTGAATACCGCCATCAGCCTGTGGGGCATAAAAATTGTCACACTTATACTGGAACACGGCCGTCGGCGACAAGACCGAAAAGCCATGGGCAAAACCACGCGGAATAAAGAACTGACGATGGTTGTCCTCCGTCAGCTCTACGGCCACATGACGGCCATAGGTCGGAGACCCCTTACGGATATCAACCGCCACATCGAGCACAGCGCCCCGCACACAACGCACGAGCTTGCTCTGCGTAAACGGCGGACGCTGAAAATGCAGGCCGCGCATCACGCCATAGGAAGACATACTTTCGTTGTCCTGCACAAAATGGACAGGGCGAACTTTTTCATCAAACTCGCGCTGAGAATAAGACTCAAAGAAATAGCCACGCTCATCGCGAAACAGGCGTGGTTCGATAATCAACACGCCTTCAAGTTCGGTTTCAATAATTTCCATAAATATATGATACTATCAATCCAAATTTTCACGTCCCGTACGTTCCACTTCATCAATCACCTTCAACAAATACTGGCCATACGGATTTTTCAGCATAGGCTGGGCCAACCGGCGTAACCGGTCGGCATCGATCCAGCCCTTACGGAAAGCAATGCCCTCCAGGCAGGCCACCTTCAGACCCTGACGTTTCTCAATCACCTCCACATAATTGCCGGCCTCGGCCAGCGAATCGTGGGTACCGGTATCCAGCCAGGCAAATCCACGTCCCAAGGTCTCGACCTTCAGTTCCTGATGGTCCAGAAAATACTGATTGACCGAAGTAATCTCCAACTCACCGCGGGGAGAAGGCTTAATCTGACGGGCCACATCCACCACCTTGTTGGGATAAAAATACAGACCGACTACGGCATAATTGGATTTGGGATGAAGGGGCTTTTCCTCGATAGACAGGCAGTTGCCCTGCTCGTCAAACTCGGCCACGCCATAACGCTCGGGATCATTGACCCAATAACCAAAGACCGTAGCCTTATGCTCCTCCTCCACAATACGTACGGCTTCACTCAGCAACGACGTAAAGCCGCTACCATGGAAAATGTTGTCGCCCAGCACCAGACAAACATCGTCATCGCCAATAAAATCCTGACCAATCAGGAAAGCCTGGGCCAGACCATCCGGTGAGGGCTGCTCGGCATAAGAAAAACGTACCCCGAAATCGCTGCCATCGCCCAACAGCCGACGGAAAGCCGGCAAATCCTGTGGTGTAGAAATAATCAGGATATCACGAATGCCGGCCAGCATCAGCGTAGAGATGGGATAATACACCATCGGTTTATCGAACACGGGCAACAGCTGCTTGCTGACGCCCTTGGTGATGGGGTACAAACGGGTACCCGAACCACCGGCTAAAACAATACCTTTCATATATTGGAATCAAATTTTAATTTTTCAGTATAACGTACGGCAGAGAGAGCAGACAGAACCTGCTCACGATGCAGGTCGGAACCGGCACAGTCATAGTATTGCTCCTTCAACAGCTTTTCGGCCCGTTGCCGTACCTGATGCCCGTAATGTCCGGCCAGCGAGAGCAGATTAAGCTGGAAGCGGACCCCCATTTGCCGGTACTGACGGTAATCCTTGTCCGTCATGTACAGATAACGCTCAGGATGAGCCAGCAGGACATAATATCCCTGCTGCAGGATACGCTGCAGAATTTGCGACAAACGGGCCGGCGGATTGTAATAACTGGTTTCGACCAGCAAGCAATTCCCCTCCATGCCGATGGGCAGCAAATCGTGCTGGGCCAAGCGCTCCTCAAAAAGGGCATCCAACATGTTTTCAGCCGCCAGATGAAGCTGTACGGAACCGGAATAGGCAGCCTGCAATTCGGAAAAACGCCCACGCAACTGTTCGGGCGTGTTGGGAACATCTTCCATGATATGGGGGGTCAGCCACACTTCCCCGATACCCAGTTGTTCATAACGGGCCAGAATGGACAACGATTCCTGAAGCGTGGGTACACCGTCGTCCACACCGGGGAGAATGTGACTGTGCCAATCGGTAAAACCCTGAAAAAAACCACTGGTTTCCAAAGTCCGTTTCTGACGAAAAGGCCACCTCATAATCCTCATTTACGATTTGTCGCCATAATAATTGGCACTGCCATAACCATTGTGATAGCCATAACGGACATGGCTATTTTTCGTACCATTGAGAATAACCGCAATATTCTTGTAGCGTTTCTCATCATAAACCTGCTGCAGTTCGGACAACATATCACGTTCGAGCAAACCGGCACGTACCACAAAGAGGGTGCGGTCAACCCGCTTTTCAATAATCTGCGTGTCGGCCACTACTTCAACCGGCGGGCAGTCTATGAAAATATAATCGTACCGATTGCGCAGCTCCGCCAACAAGCTGTCGAGACGAGGTTCCGCCAACAACTCCGTAGGATTGGGAGGAAGAGTACCTGCCGGTAAAATGTCGAATCCCGGACAATCGGGAACCGACACCAGAAGGGAATCAATTTGATCCTCACGTTTGGCCAGATAATCACTTACGCCACGACGGGGAGAACCTACATAGGACGAAAGCGAAGCATGACGCAGGTCACAGTCGATAACCAACACGCGCTTGCCTTTCACGGCAAAAGTCGCGGCTGTATTCACGGCCAGGAAAGACTTGCCACTACCCGGATTAAACGAAGTAAACAATGCCACTGTGGAACGGGATTCCGCATCAAACATAAACTCCAGATTGGTACGCAACACACGGAAAGCCTCATTAATAATGTCACGGCGCCCTCGTTGAATAACCACAGCAGGTTGTCCTTCAGTTTTACGTGACTTGTTCTCTACCAAAGGAACCTCGCCGGCAAACGGCATCGAAAGGAATTCCAGATCCTTACGACCACGCACCTTGGTGTTCATACTCTCACGCAAGAAAATAATAATGGCCGGCGCCAGTATGCCAATGGCCAAGGCCACCAACAGGATATTCTTCTTCAACGGAGCTGTGGGTACCATGCTGCCGGTAGGCGGTGTAATGATTCGGCTGTTGTAGGCCGTAAAGGCCTGAGAAAGTTCATTCTCTTCCCGTTTCTGCAACAGGAACAGATAAAGCTCCTCCTTTACCTTCTGCTGACGCTCTGCCGACAGCAAGTGACGTCCCTGAGTCGGATTGGCGGCAATACGGGCCGTGGTTTGCTGCTCATGCTGCTGCATGCTGCGCAACTGGGTGGTAAGGGTGACGATGTGATTGTCAATCGAAGAGATGATGGTGCGGCGCATATTCTGCAACGAGCGGTCCATTTCGGCCACCAGCGGATTGTCCACGCTACTGTTGGCCACCAGATTGTTTCGCTGTAACTGCAGGGTATTGTATTCCGTGATCTGACTTTCAATTGCGGAATTGTCAATACCGGAATTAGCCGGCAACAGTTGATTCTGACTGGAATGACGGGCCAGATAGTCACGCACGTAACGCGTCATGGCCAACTGATTGTTGAGGGACATGATCTGGGCCCCGGCCTCACTGCTCTGATTCATATACATGCTGGCTGCGGCCTGCACATCGGGCAACAAATTCCGGCTCTTGTAGGAAGAAATATTTTCATCCACATGGCCCAATTCCCGCTCTATCACGCCCAAACGGTCGTTAATGAACATGGAGGTACTCAGAGCTACCTGATTCTTGTCCTTCACCCAATTCTCATTATATACCGTAATCAGCGTATTCAGCACATCCTCTGCACGCTGGGTGGACACATCCTGGAAAGTCAGGTTAAGCACCGTGGACTTCTCATCGTTCAAGGCCACGTTCAAACCGGCGGCATAGTGCCCGGAAGCCGCTTGAATACTGGTACGACTGACATAGACCGGCGCTGAATAAGACGAAGAGCCGACAGCTGAAGACGGCATTACCGTCACTCGCCCCACAGGAGTACTGACCGTGCGATAGAAAGCAACATTGACCTCACCCGGAAAATCCTCTCCGGCCCGATTGAAATCCGTCAGACGGACCTGACCACGGACTTGGCTCGGATAAATGGTAAAAGAAACCTGCTCATCATCCTTCAAACCGGAAAACTCCACCGTATAAGGACAGGTACGGCCATAAAGTACCGGTTGATAGAACCGTCCATCGGTCGTATAATTCACGTCCAAATGCAACCGGCGTACCACATCCTCCATCACGGCCGGCGACTGCAAGGCGAGTATTTCGTTATTGATATTGGTACTGGACTGGAAAATATCAATATCCCCCAACACTCCGGCCGCATCGTTCATGGACTTGTTGTTCCCTTCCTCCTTAATCAGCAAGGACGCGGAACGGGTATACACCGGCGGCGTCCGCAGGATATAGATGACCGCCACACTCAGGGTAATGACCAACGAAATGACAAACCAATACCACTTGGCCACACACAAATAGAACAAATCCTGGATGCGCATAAAATCATCCGCCGGTCTGCCCTTGGTATTCTTATTAGAAACAGCCACTTTTCAAAAGATATTATGAATGAAACAATTTAAGAAATTACTTAACAATTAACACCACAATCGAGGTCAGCAACGAAGCCAAAGAGAACCAGAACGATGTAGACCGAATCGTGTTGCCATTGACCGTAGACTGACGCGCTTTCATATTATTGGGTTCTACATAAACCACATCATTCTGATGCAGATAGTAAACCGGAGAACGATACACCTCATTACCCGAAGTCAGGTCTACCCTGTAAACCCGTTGTACCTCGCCTTCCTGGCGCATGACCAAGACATTTTTACGATTGCCATAAATGGTCAGATCACCGGCCTGACTCAAAGCCTCCAACAATGTCAAATGATCCCGATCAATGGCATAACGCCCCGGGGAAGCAACTTCGCCCATCACCGAAACGCCTAAATTGGCAAATTCTACCGTCACTACGGGATCCTTTACCAAACTGGCCTCTATCAATTTACGCTTGACAAATGCCGCAATTTCATCCCGCTTCATACCGGCCACATGCAGCGTACCCAAAACCGGAAAATCAATGTTTCCCTTGGAATCTACCGTATAACAGGACACGCCCTGATTACTGCCATTTCCAGATGTAGCCCCCAACTGCTTCGATACATAAGGCAAATTAAACAAATTGGTGAGCTGCATATCACGGCTATTAACAAGAATGGACAGTTTATCTTCCGGACGAGCCGTGACGGATTGCATTTGGGCCAACTGAACTTCGCTGACCCCGGGCTTCAAGTCTTGAAAATACACCACGTCCTTGGGCGTTTTGCAAGAACTGAAAGCCAAAGTACCGGCCATCACCAAAAGCCCGACCAGCCATGTTGTACGATTTTTCATTTTGTTCTATAAAAAATAAATTGATTATTGATTTTCCAATGTTTTTTTCTGATGCACCTTAATTCCCTGATTGATGGCCAATTGCAAGGCTGTCCATAACACGATATCCAACAACAGCAGCCAGGAAATACCTACCAAATCCATTAACGCCCCATTAAGAACTATAAAAAACAAGGCTACACACAGAATGGTAACCATAACCATACGCGGACGCATACCGGTCCGTAACAGTTTATGATGAAAATGGTTTTTATCGGGAAGGAACGGATTACGCCCGTCACGCAAACGATGGAGTACCACACGAACCACATCAAACAAAGGTACAATCAAAGTGGAAAAAGCCAAAGCCAAGTTATCAGCCGAATTCCAACCGGTATCAGCCCCACGCTTACAGCTTAAATGAATAACCAGCAAACTGATAATATAACCTAACGTCAAACTGCCGGCATCGCCCATAAAAAGCTTATGACCACGCTGAGCATTACCAAACACGTTATAGAACCAGAACGGTACAATCACGCCAAAAGTAGAAAAAGCCAATAAGGCAAAAAAGGACTCACCACGTACCATACACATCACGCCTAACACAACCAGTGCAATACAACTCAAACCGGAAGCCAAGCCATCGATGCCATCAATCAGATTAATGGCATTAGTAATATACACCACGATAAAAAGCGTCAAAGGTACCCCGATTCTCATCGGCAATGGCCCGATACCGCACAATCCGCTTAACGAATTGAGCCACTCACCGGACCACACCAATAATAAAGCGGCCAGAATCTGTACAAGAAACTTATAACGATAGCCCACACCGATCAAATCGTCTGTCACACCAATCAGGAACAGCATCATGCATCCCACTATGAAAAACAAGAATCCATAAAAGGGCCCGTCAAGGGAAAGCATCTGAATGGGAGCCCCCATATAAAAACTAATCCCCAAAATCAGGCACAAGGTAATTAATATGACAGGGAAAAAAGACAATCCCCCCAGTCTCGGCACCGGTGTGGTATGGACCTTACGACTATTGGGCAAATCAAAAAGCTTCTTCTTATAGGAAATCAGCAAAATTTTAGGCACAATTATCAAACCCAAAATGAAGGCCAGCAAAAAACCTCCCAATAAAAATCCGCAATTCATATATGTTTCCATCATTATAAACTTATCTGTCAACAACATTATACCGCCAGAAAATACTATTCTTCATCCAAAATCTGGATATACTCGGGTACCACCTCTACCGCCGCAATCAGCAGCGAAGGAAGTTCCACCAGCAAACGCTTGACCTTAGAGCCTCGCGTATTCAGCAAATAACCTTCGTAACCACTGAGTGCGCCACCTACGATACGGATACGATGATGAAGCATGTCAGGGGTAATTTCTTCCGGACGATAATAATGCGGGGTAGGCACAGACTTAACGGCACCGATAAACCGCTCCATGTCAGCCTTGGGAACCGTCATGGGGCAACAATAGGCCCCACGCAGATAGCGATATTGAAGCGTACTGACACGCTCTACGATAGGATCAAGCACCTGACGCGTATCATACACAAAAAGCAAGTCGTGAATAAAAGGAACCGCCCGACGCTCCCGCTTGCCATGACAAACGAACAACTTCCATGTCATCGGCGTAAAACAACAAATATTTTTCTCCTCTAGCATCCGGTGGGCCGGCATCTTAGCATTAACGCGCGTCAAGTCGCGCATCACGAACCACTGCTTATTGTCTGTGTTTATGGGGTCTGTTTCTGTTCGGGACTGTCCCGAAAAAGTCAAGTCTATTTCGTTTTTGGCCATACCTTCTAATCCTGCGAGCTTTCGTTTGTAGCTGAAAAGCAAGCAGTTACCACATATTCCATTTCCAAAGGAAACTTCAAACAATTGTTCTCACAAACAATCTGAGCCATTTTTCAAACGAAAGAAAATCTTTACTCAGTGCTGTTCTACAATCATTCAATTACTACTATCTCTACGCCTCATCTTCACCATCCAACAGGCACTTTTGAGGCAATCCTATCCCTAACTTTTCAAAATTCTGCAACAATACTCACCTTTGAATAGGACTGTACCATGCAAATTAAAAGTAGATCTCTCTTTAAGAGATAGATAGTCATTCCCTTTATTAAAAGAAATGGAACAATTCTCATCACAGACCTCTTGATTTACTAAACAGTTAAGGAAAAAATTATACAACATCTTTATGTTTTATTGGAAAAAATTTTTTCTATTTGAGTCTGTTATAAACATTTTTTGTACTTTTGCACCCGCACTATCTATCTCTTAAAGAGAGTCGTTACAAGATGTAAGCAGACAAATACGCTATGCGAATTGCATTTCTACCGTATTTTTTGTACTTTTGCATGACCATCTCTTAAAGAGAGTTTTTTACATTTCCCCATTTCTCTTTAAAATTAAAAACTACTGAATATCCCCTTATTCTGATAAGGAATCATTAATTTGTTTCTGTCACCATTCTTTACGACTCTATCTATCCATTAAGTTAGGACCACCTTAATTTTTTTCGAGCCACCTTAATTTTTTTCCAAGCCACCTTAATTTTTTTCCGAGCCACCTTAATTTTTTTCCGAGCCACCTTAATTTTTTTCCGAGCCACCTTATTTTTTTTCCGAGCCACCTTAAAACGGAAGAGGATTACACTATTAGTATACCTAAGCGGAAAACAGCGGCGGAGATTTTTTGGTAACTTTGCACGCACATATATTATTATATAAAGATGGCAAACAGAATTTACGAAGAACGACTGGGGACTGACCGGATGCTGCCGCTGATTTTCCGCATGGCCCTACCGGCCGTAGCGGCACAGCTGGTGAACCTGCTCTACAGCATTGTGGACCGCATTTACATCGGGCATATTCCGGGTATCGGTACGGATGCACTGGCGGGCATCGGGGTGACGAGTTCCATCATCATCCTGATTTCGGCGTTCTCGGCCATTGTAGGTGGAGGCGGAGCGCCGCTGGCAGCCATTGCGCTGGGACAGGGACGGCGCGAACGGGCCAGTCGGATTCTGGGCAACGGGGCCGTGCTGCTGGTGGGCTTTACGGTGGTGACGTCGGCCACGGCTTACCTCTTCATGACCCCCATTCTGACCTTTGCCGGGGCCTCGGTACACACCATAGGCTATGCCCGCGACTACCTGAGCGTGTACCTGGCGGGTACGCTGTTTGTGGAGCTGTCGGTGGGACTGAACACGTTTATCAACACCCAGGGCCGGCCGGCCATTGCCATGTGGTCGGTCATCATCGGGGCCGTGCTCAACATCGGATTGGACCCGCTGCTGATTTTCGGTTTCCATATGGGAGTAAAGGGGGCGGCGTGGGCCACCGTCATCTCGCAGGCCTGCAGCGCGGTGTGGATTATCGGGTTCCTGACGTCGCACCGGGCTACCCTGCGCCTTCAGCCGCGTTACATGCGCTGGGACGGCCCTATTGTGCGCTCCATTCTGGCTCTGGGCGTGTCACCCTTTATCATGGCCAGCACGGAGAGCCTGATTGGCTTTGTGCTGAACAGCAGTCTGAAGGTGTACGGCGACATCTACATCAGTGCACTGGCCATCATGCAGAGCGCCATGCTGTTTGTCAGCGTACCGCTTACAGGATTTGCCCAGGGTTTCGTGCCGGTGGCCAGCTACAACTACGGACACGGCAACCGCGAAAGACTGAAATCGTGCTTCCACATCGTGCTCCTGACGATGTTTACGTTCAATCTCGTACTGATTGTGCTGATGCTGTGCTTCCCGCACCTGGTGGCCGCGGCCTTTACGGACGACGGGCGCCTGATTGCCACGGTGGAACGGGTGATGCCGCTCTTCCTGTCGGGCATGAGCATTTTCGGGCTGCAGCGTGCCTGTCAGAATACGTTTGTGGCTCTGGGCGCTGCCCGCATCTCGGTATTCATTGCCCTGCTGCGCAAGGTGTTCCTGCTGGTGCCGCTGGCCCTGCTGTTGCCGCACTTCTGGGGCATGAAGGGCGTTTTTCTGGCCGAATCCATCTCGGATGCCACCGCCGCCATTTGCTGCACCCTGATTTTTGCCTACCAGTTTCCACGCATTCTGGCGCACATGAAAGCGCCAAAGGCCGCATAAGGGGAAATGGTGAGGAACCCTATGCAGCAGCGCACTCCCCCCGACTCTCACCCCCCACGCCCTTCATACCCTGCAAAAAAATCATCCGGTCCTGCCGTTCCACAACGAAACGGCAAGACCGGATGATTTTATCTACGCTCCGGCATGAAAGGCCGAGAGCAGCATTCACATTTTTTACTGGATCACGACCTTACGACCCTGCTGGATATAAATACCCTTGGACGGGCGCTTTACGCGACGGCCGCTCAGGTCATAATAGGGTGCCGAGGCAGACGTTAGGAAAACGGATGCAATTTGCCGGCATAAACCGCAATTTTCCATACGACTTCGCCAAATTTACATTCTCTTCCATAAATGCCCTTCATACGATGCCTTTATTTTTCAGGCTGTTTTTTAACATTTTCACTCCCCAAATCTATTCAGTACAGACTAAAAAAACATGGAGTGCTTTTTCTGACAAAAAGCACTCCATGCATACCGGCAAACCGGACAAAACCATTCTCCCCATACTTACCGACCACTCTGATCGGGATTTTTCTGCTTATAAAAATTTATACGCTTCGTCCACGGCTTATCCTCAAGCGGAAAGACATGATGCGTTTCCCCCCAGGCTATCCACTTGGCCTCCAGTTCCTCCACCTTACGGGGCATTTCGGAAGCCAGATCGTGCGTTTCAAACGGATCTGTCGAAAGGTTAATGAGCCGCCAGGGAGAGTTACGGTCGCGCCGCACCAGTTTCCAGTAACCGTCAATGATGGCACACGACGTCTGATGCTCGAAATAAAGCGTGCGAGGCTCCTCCGGCCGACCGAAAACGGCCGGCAGCAAGCTGCGACCGGGCAACGCGGCCGGACGACAGGTATCGGGATAGCTCACGTTGGCCAGGGCCAGACAAGTGGGCAGGAGGTCAATAATATGACAGGGCTGCCGACTGACCTTTCCGGCCATCCGGTTCTTGTCAGGATCACCAAAGGTTACAATAAGGGGAGAACTGGTACCGCCCTGGAAACACCACTGCTTGTAACTGCGATAGGGCGTATTGGAGAGGTCGGCCATCAGCTGTCCCAGGAATCCGCCTTCGAGCGTGGCACCATTGTCACTAAGGAAGAGAAACACCGTGTTCTCCAGCATGCCCTTGCGACGAATGGTTTCCACCACCTTGCCGATGCCCTCATCCATAATCTCTATCATGGCCGCATAGGTAGCCATGTCGTGCGTCCACTGCTTCTGCTGCTCGGGCGTCAGTTCGGTCCAGGCCGGGCGGTGACCGCCAAACTCGCTGTCAAACACCGGCAACGACATATCGGACGGTACCAGTCCCAGCCTCTTCTGCTTTTCAAACCGCCGCTGACGCAGCACGTCGTACCCCTCACGATAACGGTCGAGACAACGCTGCACGTAACGCTCGGGAGCCTGCAACGGCAAGTGGGGCGCATAGTGAGCCAAATAGAGAAACATGGGACGCGAAGGGTCATGTCCCTTGATGAAGCTGACGGCCGAATCGGTGATGGCGTTGGTATAATAATAGTCGTCGGGAAAGTCAGTAATGCGCCTCAGGTTACTGAATACCGGGCTGGGCTTATAATATCCCCCACCCCCGTAGAGACAGCCATAGTAGCGCTCGAAACCGCGCTGCACGGGATAGCTGCCGTTGGGCGCATCGAAACCTCCGAAAGTGGTAACATGCCATTTGCCGGACATGTAGGTATTGTAGCCACCGGCACGGAGTACCTCGGCTATGGTAGGATAGTCGCGCGAAATCTGTCCGCGATAGCCGGGACGATGTTCATCGACCTCGGCCATCCAACCCATGCCCACTTCGTGCTGATAACGACCCGTCAGCAGCGAAGCCCGACTGGGACAGCTGCGCCCGGTATTCTTGAACTGGCTGAAGCGGACGCCGTAGCGCGCCAGCTTGTCGATGTTGGGCGTATGGATTTCGCTGCCATAGCAGCCCAAGTCGGAAAAGCCCATGTCGTCGCACATGATCAGTACGATGTTGGGCTGCAACGGATTGGCATCAGCCGCATGGCCGGCCATGGGCAGCAAGGCCAGTGCCCATAAGGTTTGAGATTTTTTCATAGAAGAAGTATGTTAAGAGGTTTCATTCCGTAGTGTTTGGTCAGGCCGTTTCTTCCCTACTCAGCAGTCAAGGACAGGCGACCGGTTTGCAGTCCCTTGGCCGTGGCCTTGAGCTGAATACGCCCGGGCTTCTCGCCGGCTTCCACAATCACCGTCAGCATACCGCCAAAGGCATGCATCTGCGGCAGATGGAAAAGGTCCAGACAGGTCGGGTCACCATTGGCCGCCGCCCGATAGCGACCGGCACCGCTCACGCTGAACTTCACCAGACGGCCATCGGCGGGACAAAGATTGCCGTCCTTGTCGACAATGCGCAGCGTAACGTAAGCCAGGTCCTTACCGTCGGCAGTCAGTTGGTGACGGTCGGTGGTCAACTCAATATGATGCGGCTGTCCCGCCGTACGTACAGACTTTTCAGCCACGGCATGACCGGTGGAATCGTAAGCCACCACTTTCAGCTCGCCCGGCTCGTAAATGGCATCGTGCCACATGAGGCGATAGCGATTTTCGGGCTCCCCGTCGCGATGCTTGGTCTGCCGGCCATAACTCTTTCCATTGATAAACAGTTCAGCCGAAGGATAGTTTGTGTAGACAAATACCGGTGTAGGCTGTCCCTCGCGACCGGGCCACGTCCAATGAGGCAAGACATGAAGTGTTTCGGCCTTTTTGTTCCACACACTGCGGTAGAGATAGTAACGGTCCTTGGGTATGGAAGCCAGGTCAATGATGCCGAACATGGAGCTATGGTTGGGCCAGGCGTTGGTGTCGTACGGACTGGGCTCGCCCAAATAGTCAAAGCCCGTCCAGACAAACTGGCCTAGCGTCCAGTCATGGTCGTCCGCCCGGGCAAAATCCAGGTCGGGAATGTTGGACCACGGACAATATTCCAAATCGTACGAGGAAGACTGATGGTCGTCGTAAACCGCTCCGGCCTTGCGTACGGCCGGGAATTTGTAGACGCCGCGCGAACTGACTGTGGACGAAGTTTCGGAGCCCAGAATCAGGTGCTGGGGCAAGTGGCTGTAAGCCTCGTCATACAGGTGCGGACGATAGTTGAAGCCCGGTATGTCAAGCATGGCAGCAAAGCCGTTGCCCAATACGGCCTGTACCTGGTCCATACCGCAGGTAACGGGGCGCGTGGGATCCTCACGATGGCAAATATTCTGCAGGAATTTGGCCACCTTGTAACCGTCGGGGCTCCACTGCGTGGGCACTTCATTGCCAATGCTCCACATCACCACCGACGGACTGTTGCGATACTGCCGAATCATATTGACCATGTCGCGCTCGGCCCAATCCTTAAAGAAGCGGTGATAACCGCTGTCACACTTAGCCACATCCCACTCGTCAAAGGGCTCGAGCATCATCATCAGGCCCATTTCATCGCACAGGGCCACCAGTTCAGGCGCCGGCATATTATGGGAGGTACGGACGGCATCGCAGCCCATATCCTTGAGCATCTGCAACTGGTGACGCAGGGCCGACACATTGATGGCAGCACCCAACGGGCCAAGGTCGTGGTGGTTGCACACGCCCTGGAACTTGCGGTGCCGGCCATTGAGATAGAAGCCCTTGTCGGCCACGTAAGCCAGCGTGCGAATGCCGAAGCGCGTGGTATAGGTATCCTGCAATTTTCCGTCGGCATAAATTTTGCTGACAGCCTGATAGAGCGCCGGCTGCTCGGGCGACCAAAGCCGAGGATGATTCACCGTAAAATGCTGTTCAAAGGGCTGGTCGTGAAAAATGCGGCCCCGATTGGTCTGACTGGTCACGACCTGGCCATCCGGCCCAAGAATATCAGTCTGCACCGTAAGCTCGGCGTTTCCGGCATTGACAATTTCCGTACGCAAACGAACGGAGGCAAACTCGTCCGTCACGTAAGGCGTTGTCAGCTGCGTACCCCATACCGGCACATGGATTTTTTCGGTGGTAACCACATGGACATTACGATAGAGACCGGCTCCGGGATACCAGCGCGATGACTGCGGCCGGTTTTGCAGCCGCACGGCCAATACGTTATCCTTGCCATCCGCATGCAATAACGGCGTCACATCACAATAAAAAGAGTTATAGCCATACGGCCAGCGGCAGGCTTCCTTTCCGTTGACATACACCTGCGCCTCACTCATGGCGCCATCAAAAATCAGCGTGGTTTGCCGACCGGAATCCACGGAAAACGTGGTGCGGTACCACCCTATTCCAGCATAAGGCAAGCCTCCGGTACGTCCCGTTTTCAGACTGGCTTCCGTTTCCAGATTCTGGGTTACCGCCACCTGCTGCAAGTCGTTGCGACGGTCAAAAGGACCATAAATGGCCCAATCGTGCGGCACACGTACCTTGGCCCATTTGGAATCAGAAAAATGCGGATCGGCCGCCCCTGAGGGGTCACCCTTGGTAAACTTCCAGTTCTTTTCGAGCAACTGCTCCGTGCGCTGTGCCCAAAGCCCCGCTGACAGGCAAAAGCCCAACAAGGCCGTCAGGTAAAATCTATTCATGATGTAAGACAATAAAAAAATGAAGTGTGTTTTTGTCATCCGGCTGTAATCTCCTGCTGCCAACAATAAGCAAAGATAGTGAAAGGTGAGCGCAGAGACAAACAGATAACGAAGTTTTCAATGTTTGGCTATGCCGAGCCGCATCCTATCTTATGAAAAGATAACGAAAGGTGAGCGCAGAGACAAACAGAAAACGAAGTTTTCAATGTTTGGCTATGCCGAGCCGCATCCTATCTTATGAAAAGATAGTGAAAGGTGAGCGCAGAGACAAACAGAAAACGAAGTTTTCAATGTTTTTCCATACCAGAAGCACATTCCCCAGTTTCACCAAAAAGGCTGGACGGATACGGCCGTTATGCTGATAATTTAGTAAATTTGCCTGCCGACTTCGGTATAGGCTTGACCTGATGCCCATTCCCGACCGGCGAAAAACACATACCCACGCGGTATGATTGCACTCCTGTTTTTTTGAAATATGCTGAATACCCGATACTATCTCGTGGCAGGCCACATGTTCAGCCTGCAAATGGAAGCCAACCACATATTGTGGGCACTGGCCAGCAATTACCAGCCCTTCCTCCTGACACAGACGGAAGAACGGGAACCCGTGTTCCGGCTCACGGTATGTTCTGAAGGAACGCCCCTGCCCCAACCGGCAAAAACCATCGGCACCTTTGACTGCGACGCCGCCTGGCTGCAACTCTATGCCACGGACGACGGCGGACGACTGTTCCAAATTGCGCCCAACGCCGACCATCAACAGGAAGCAGCCACCTTGCAAATTGACCCGACTTTCAGCATGGGCCGATTGTGGATTCCTGCTGATGCCACACCGGGGCAGCAACACTTTGCCCTGAACAATGCCGCCATGATGCTGTTTGCCTTCAGCACGGTAGGGCAAGACACTTTGCTGATGCACGCCTCGGTAGTGTGCCGAAAAGGATACGGCTACCTGTTTCTGGGACGCAGCGGTACGGGCAAAAGCACCCATAGCAGTCTATGGCTGAAATACCTGGACAACTGCTCCCTGCTCAACGACGACAATCCCGCCATACGCATTCAGAATGGGAAAGCCGAAGTATACGGTACACCCTGGAGCGGCAAAACACCCTGCTACCTCAACCGCCAGGCGCCCATCGGTGCCATCGTACAGCTGGAGCAGGCTCCCTTTAACCGCATTGAGCGCCTCAACAGCCTACGGGCCTATGCCGCAGTGCGCCCTGCAGCCTCTTCCATGAAGTGGGAGCGCAACCAGGCTGATGGTCTGCACCACGCACTGCAGGAACTGCTGGCCGTCACTCCGATATACCACCTGCAGTGCCTGCCCGATGAGGAAGCGGCCCGCCTGTGCTGCCGCACCGTCACTCCCCGCCCGGAGGAGGGGCTGCAGGCATGACCTCAATCAGCGTACCCAACCGCATCCTGCTACCAGAGATAGAGCGCTTGCTGCGTGAAGGTCGCCGCGTGACCTTACGTACACGCGGCCACAGCATGCTGCCCTTTATCGTAGGCGACCGCGACAGCGTGGTGCTGCGTTCACCCACCCTGCCTCTACAACCAGGGCGCATCGTACTGGCCCGCATCGGGCAGGAGCAGTATGTGCTGCATCGTATCATGCAGGCTGATGCTCACCGCGTCACGCTAATGGGAGACGGCAATCTGCGTGGACAGGAAACCTGCCGCCCCGAGGATGTATGCGGCGAAGTGGAATTCGTGCTACGCCCCGGGCATCAACCGGTCAGTCCCGACAGCCCCCGCTGGCAACGCGCTTCGGCGTGGTGGCAAAAGCTACGCCCCATACGCCGTCTGATACTGGCCGTATACCGCCGCACCCTGCTGAAACGATATGAAAACCAATCATAAACCACATACCATGAAGATCAAAAAAGGATTCGTCCTGCGTGAACTGGCCGGCGAGCACATCGTATCGGCCGAAGGACTGGAACAAATTGACTTTACCAAACTCATTTCACTCAATCCCACTGCAGCCTACCTTTGGCAACAGGTGGAAGGAAAGGACTTCACCGAACCGATGCTGACCCATCTGCTGACCGAGGCTTACGAAGTGGACGAAGCCACGGCACAGGCCGACGTCAGCCAACTGGTCAAGCGCTGGAAAGAAGCCGGACTCATTGAGGACTAAGCCCGATACGCCAGTTCCCACAGCAAACTCAAGGACCTCCCTCCGCATGCTGCAAGCCTGCACTCAGAGGGAGGTCCTTATTTTTCACCATTGCTCCAATAGTGAAGCGTCAGAATTCGGCCGTCAAGCCAAGGGTCGGCAGCAGCGTACCACTGTCCTGCCGGATATGCTTCATGATGTAGCGCTGCTCAGCCACCGGAGCGTCGGGATTGGCAATGACGCCGGTGCTCATCAGCACATCGGGCTGACGCAACACACTCTTGGTGACGTTTTGCAAATCGAGATATATGCCCAGTCGCCAATGGCGGAAATAATAGTTTTTGTCGATACGCAAGTCCAGCTGGGCAAAGGCATCCAGCCGACCGGCATTGTAACGCGAATAGTCGTAGTATGGCCGGCCATGCACATCCCAAGCCTGTACCAGCGACGACTTGTCCTCATCGTAAGGCGTATAAGGGCTGCCGCCGATGGCGCTCAATTTAGCGCCCACACTCCAATGACGCGGCAATTCGTAGGTGGCACTCACGTTGGCGATGAAGCGATTGTCCCAGGCCGAAACCATGTAGGGCGCATCCTTGCTGCTGCGGCACTCGCTGCGGAAATACGTAAACGAAGCCACTGACGTAAGGCGCCCCGGAATTTGCCACCGCATGGAAGCCTCCACACCATAGGCACGACCTGAAGCGTCGGGCACCAGCAGTTCGTTACCCACTACACCATAATCATTGCCCTTGCAGGAAAGCGGAATGCCATCTGCTACCGACAGCGGCATGTGAGAATAGTATTTGTAAAAGCTCTCCACGGAGAGTACGACCTGCTCGGTAACGTTCCACTCGGTGCCGAGATTGGCATTGGCCACGCGCATGTAGTCCAGCGTTTTGTTGGCATAACGGCCCTGCTCGTCCTTATAGCCCAACGAAGTATAGGCCGGCAACTGATGATAGAGCCCAACGGCGGCATTCAGCGCCCAAACGGGGCGAATGCGCCACGATACGGACCACGTGGGGGAAATGTGCTCCCAAAAGCGTGCCATGCGCGCGGAAAAACCGTTACCGTCCAGACGTACGCCCAGCGTAGTGGTAAGTCGCTGGTCAAGCGTGCGGTAGCGGGCAGAAGCATAGGCACCCCATCCGGCCAGCCCCAGCATGGTCTGCTGATTATGTAGCCGGAGCCCGTCGCCCTGGTAAAGACGCTGGAAGGTGTGGTCCGTGTAACGGGCATAATAAGCCTCCACGCCCTCAAGCCACGTCCACCGCTCGCCATAGGTATGATTTTCAGCGCGAAGAGTAGCCTTCTGCTCCCGCGAGGTGAGATCAAGCGTCAGATTCTGCGGGTCGGAGTCGTCATTCTGACGATATTTAAGGTTTTGGTTACGCAAGTAATTATAGCCCACCGAGAAGGTCTGCACATGCCGCCCGGCATAGTGCTTGTAAGCCGCTCCGAGCGTAAACGTCTGCTGACGGATGCGAGGCAAGTAGCTGAGCATGTACTCGGCATCCTCCCCCGTTTCGGAAGTGTTGAGCTTCATGTTGTCAATCCCTGTCAGTCCCAACACGACCAGCTCATCCTTATTGTCAAAACGGGTCTTTACCTTGAATTGCCCATCCACATAATTGGGCAGGAAAGGCAGGCCCAACACCTTGAAAAGCAGTTGCAGATAGGATTGCCGGGCCGAGAAGAGATAAGTGGTGCGACGCCCCACGTGCCCCGAACCACTGAGCGATATCTCCGAAGCTCCAAGCGTGGCCTTAAAGCGCTGAGCATCGAGATTACCGTCGCGCAACCCGATTTCCATCACCGAACTGAGCGCCCCACCCTTGTCGGCAGGAAAGGCACCGGTATAGAAATGGACTTCACGAATTAGGTCGGCATTCAGAATACTGACCGGACCGCCCGAAGCGCCCTGCGTGGCAAAGTGATTAATATTCGGGATTTCGATGCCATCCATATAGAAGCGATTTTCAGACGGCGAGCCGCCGCGTACAATCAGGTCATTACGATAGCCGATGGGCGAAAACGACACACCCGGATAGGAGCGCACAATGCGGGAGATGTCGCGGTTGCCTCCCGGGCTCTTCTCGATTTCACGAAGCCCAATGACCTGCAAGCTCACCGGACTGTCCTTGGGGCGACTCAAGGGCATATTGCGCACGGTGACCTCGCCCAACCTTGACGTGGCCTCCTCCAGTTCCAACTCCACCGGCGGCAGTTCGGCCGAAACGATGTATTCGGGAGAAAGCAGTTTCTGATAACCTACACAAGTCACCATCAGCTGATAAATACCCGGCTCAACGTTATTAATCTGAAAGACACCGACGCTGTCGGTCGTAGCCCCCCGACTCGAATAACCGTAAAGCGACACATTGGCGTAAGACACCGGGCTGCGTAAAAGTTTATCAACCACCCGGCCACGAATGGTGAAGCCATCGGCAAATGCCGTCAAGACTCCCCCCCAAATGCACAAGAGTGAAAAAAAGAGAATGCGTTTCATAATATTAATGTGTTTATCATGGCAGACGACCAAAAGCCGCCCTGACAAAGTTAACAAAAAAATGTCATTCGCAAAAAACGTATAACCAGCCTCACCCATGCACATCATGTAAAAAACGAAATAGATCTTTTTTCCTATTTTTTGGCCAGACCATACCCAATCAGACAAATCATGCTCAAAAACATGATTACAGCATTTGTCCAGCCCGGAGCTTTATTGTAAATTTGTAGAAAGCGATGAGAAGAAAAACATTCTGTTTTCTCCCTTCCCATACAAATGAAAAACGAAATGACAGAAATTATTGCAGAATACATTACCCGAATCGAAATTCTCAGCCTTTGGGGTGGACGGAACCACATTGTGTGGGACCTGAAGCCGGACGTCAACATTCTGAGCGGCGTCAACGGCGTAGGCAAGAGCACCATCCTCAACAAGCTGGTAGGACGGCTCAAACTGCCGCTACGACAAGGCGAAATGTGGGGTACCGACAATTTGGGCGTCAAAATAGACTGCCAACCGGCTGACGCCACCTGCATCCGATTTGATGTGATTCGCAACTTCGACCGACCTTTCATTCATCAGGCCGACCTGGCACAACACCTGCCAGACGCCCGCATAGCTACGGAACTGGACTGGCAACTCTACCTACTGCAACGCCGGTATCTGGACTATCAGGTGAACCTAGGCAACCACATGATTGAACTGCTCACAACGGGCGGTCCTGAAGCCGGACAACGCGCCGCACAGCTGGCACAAGGAAAAACGGAATTTCAGGACATGGTGGATTCGCTGTTCGGTGAGACGGGCAAAAAGATAGACCGGAAAAACAACGAAATCGTACTGCTGCAGCAAGGCGAGCGGCTCTCACCCTACGTACTCTCCAGCGGCGAAAAGCAAATGCTGATTATCCTACTCACCGTGCTGACCGAAAACAAAGAGCCTTACGTGCTGCTGATGGACGAGCCCGAAATCAGTCTGCACGTAGAGTGGCAGCAGCGACTGATTGCCCTGATCCGACAACTGAACCCACGAGTACAAATTGTGCTGACCACCCACTCGCCTGCCATGATCATGAACGGCTGGATGGACGACGTGACCGACGTAGCCGACATCACCCTACCGGCTGAAAAATAATTAACAAGGCCGTACAACCACAGCCCGAAAAAAGGAAAAACGGAGAGGAGGAAAAGATAAATGTCGAAAAGGCTTTCTAAAAACTTGAGCTCGCGCTACCTGGAAGCTGCACAGCGAATGCGCCCACAAAAGGCACGACAGAAGATTACGGCCTTTGTAGAGAGCTACGATGACGTCTTCTTTTGGAGTACCTTACTGCATGAACTGGAAACGGAAGATTTTTATTTTGAAATAGCCCTGCCCTCACGCACCAGTCTGTCGAAAGGCAAGAAAATCGCACTGGTCAACGTGATTGGCGAGCAACTGGGCGGCTACATGATAGCCTGCGTGGATGCCGACTACGACTACCTCATGCAGGGCCGCAATGACATGTCACGCTTCATGCTGAACAATCCGTACGTATTCCACACCTATGCGTACGCCATCGAGAACTACCAGTGCTACGCCCCCACCCTGCACGACGTCTGCGTCATGGCCACGCTCAACGACAAGCGACTTTTTGATTTCGAGCAGTTTATGAAGCAGTACTCACAAGTGGTGTGGCCGCTGTTCGTATGGTCCATCTGGTGCTACCGCAACGGGCTCCACCGCCATTTTTCCATGGCCGACATGGCTTCGGTCACCCTCATCGACCGACTGAACTATTATCACCCGGAGGAGGCACTGGAGCGACTGCGCCACCGGGTAAACCGGAAAGTCAACCAGCTGCAGCACATGTTTCCGCAGGCCAAAAAGACCTACGCCCCCTTACGGCGCGAACTGCTCGATTTGGGACTGACACCGGAAACCACCTATATGTATATGCGCGGGCATGACCTGTTTGACGGCCTCGTGGCTCCGCTGGTAAGCGGAGTGGCCGAAATGCTGCGACGCGAGCGCGAACGAGAAATCCGCAAACTGGCCGAACACAACACACAGATGCAAAACGAGCTGTCGGCCTATCAGCACGCAGCGGCACCGATTGAGGAAATGCTGCGCAAACACACTTATTACAAGTCCTGTCCACTGTTCAAAAAAATCCAGAATGACATCCGCGCTTTTCTGGCCAGGATGAAAGCTGCCCAACAGGCCAAAACCGCTACGGCAGCTACAACGCCACAAGGTGCCTCGCCGGTTTCACAGCCCGCCGCCTCGTCCGTCGGAGATGGGACCTCGGTTCAAGAATCTGCCGTCCCCTGCTGACGGTACTGCTGTGGTGTCACATCATACACTTTACGAAAAGCCAGATAAAAGGCCTGGCGTGAGGCAAAACCGCACGACAGCCCCACCTCTTCGGCCGTATAACCGGCATAACGCGGTGAGCGCAGTTTACGGCAGGCCTCACGCAAGCGGTAGGAATTGATAAACTGACTGAAATTCTGCCCCGTATGCAGCGCCACGACAGCTGAGATATAGCGCGTATTGGTTGACAAATCGGCCGCCAGCTGGGCCGCATTGTAATCGGGGTCAAGATATTTCTTCTCCATCACCACCCGTTGCATCATCTGCATGAACAGTTCGTCGGAACGCGTAGAGCGCAACCGTCGCCGATAAGCCGGTTCCTTACGCGGCTCGCCGGTCATGAGTTGACCTCCGCCTCTAAACCGCTAACCTTGAGCACGGCCTCCAAATCCGGACGGAAATCTCCACCATTCTCTACCCACAGCGTATGTAGCCCCATGCGGTCACCCTGCTCCACATTCTTCTTGGAATCGTCTATGAAAAGGGTTTCCTCAGGTTTCAATTCTCCCTGTTGCAAAGCCTTTCGGAAAATTTCTTCACCAGGTTTCACGCATCCCAGCTCATACGAAGCGTAAATGTGGTCTACATAATGCGTCAGGCCATGCCCGTCGGGACTAAAGCGCGGACTGCGCGCCCAGCCCAGGATAAACGGGTTGGTATTACTCAGAATATCTATGCGATATCCCCGCTGGCGCAGCGTCAGCAAATAGTCCAGCTTATACTGCGGCACATCGGTAATAAAGCCCAGCCAGGCGTCCTCAGCCTCAGCGTACGACACCGGCCGATGGGCCAGTTCTCCCAGACGCTGACAAAAGGTCTGCGCAGAAATCTTGCCTTCTTCCACTTCCAGAAAAATGCCGTTCTGCGTATATGCATCAAGCAGCTCGTCTGCCCGCTCCACGCCCAGAGCCTGAAAACGGCGCACACTGTTCTCCCGGCATAACGTCATGAAGATGCCGCCCAAATCAAAAAGTAAGTTCTTTATCATGAATCAGGATTTTTTAATTTTTCATTCTTCTTCCGCGGTCATGCGCACCACCACCGTATGGCGGGTACGCCCCGGCGTCACGGCAAACCGCTGGTCGGTCCGTTCCCCCACGAGCCACACGATATCCTTATCCCGGCAGAGCACGTAAGTCTGCGCCTTACGTAAGCGACTGTATTTACGGTCCGTCAGATAGTCACTCACCAGGCGCGAGCCCCGCATGCCAAACGGCACGAATCGGTCGCCAGAAGCCACCGGGCGCAACCACAACGAGTGGGAGGCCAGCAAATCGGCATCCAGACAGGCTACATCAGGATTTTTCAGAACTATGGCGCCCGGCTCACACGTCGCGCGCCACACCGTGACCTTTCCACTCCGCATCAGGCGCGCTTCGCCCGGTATCGGCAAAGCCACCGAAAGCGGCTCTTCCTCCAACTTCCGGCGCAACTGCAGAACCCCGCGGTCACGCCAAAGCTGCCAACCGTCACAGCTCTCAAACACAGCACCCTGTTGCCCAAAGCCCTCCTGCACCATACGGTCGGTCTGCGCGGCATGAAAGCCATACGGCGCCAGCAAATGATGGAGCAGCGTGCGGCCATAGGGCAACTGCTGCAAGGCGTCGACCGAAAGGTCCATCTCTGCCCCGTGCCGGTGCACGACGACCTCATCGGCCAATTGCTGAAGCCGCTCTTGAGAGAGGGCATAAGCCTCGTCAAGATAGGCAATGGTCTGCTGCAAAGTCTGGTCAACGGCCGGATTCAGCTTCCGCAACAGGGGCAACACCTCCAACCGTACCACATTGCGCTTGACGTCGGGCACGAAGTTGGTGGCGTCCGTCACATAAGGCTGCTGCAAGTCCTTCAGATACGACTCAATATCCTCCCGACTGACATCCAACAGCGGACGGACAATGCTCCCGTCGCGCCGATAGCGCATGGCCGTCAATCCTTTCAGCCCCGAGCCGCGCACCAGGTTCAGGAGCATGGTTTCCACATTGTCGTCGCGATGATGTGCCACGGCCGTAGCGGCATAATGATGCGCCGTCATCAGACGGGCAAAAAACGCATAGCGCAAGTCACGTGCCGCCATCTCCACGCTGACCCGACGCTTCCGGGCCTCTTGCAGGGTCTGAAAGCGGACCACATGGAGCGTGACGCCAAGCTGCTCACACAGCTGCCGCACAAATGCCTCGTCGTGGTCAGAAGCCTCACCGCGCAGGCCGAAATTGCAATGGGACGCCGCACACGGGTAGCCCAGTTGCAGCAGCACACGCAACAGAGCCACCGAATCGGCTCCGCCGCTTAGCGCCACCAAAGGCCGTTCGCCCGGCTTGAGCAGCTGGTGCTTGCGTATGGTTGCGGCCACCCGACTGACAAATGAATTTTCCATTTCGCGCTGTACTTCTTCGGTTTCCTTCCCGGCTTAATAAGAGGCTGAAGCCTTGATTCCGGCCTGCTCCAGCAACGTCACAATGCGGTCGAGTTCCTCGTGCGTAGCCTTGCGCAAATCGTGGTCGGGCGTTTCCCGGTCAATGGTATAAATCATCACTTGCTGCGGCTGTATCTGCTTGACGGCCTCCAGCCACGGCAGCACGTACCGGTCGGACGTATTGTCCACGTCGACACCCTCAAAGCTGCCCTTCATGAACATGGTCTGCACAATCACGTGCCCCTTGTAGGCCTTGAGCGACTCGATAATGGCGTTGACGTCGTAAGCCCCCGTAGGCCGATTGACCAGCTGAATGTATTCGGGCGAAACGGTGTCGAGCTTCAGAATATTATTGTCCACCTTCATCAGGGCACGGTGTACGGCCGGCCGCATACTGAGCGTGGCATTGCTGAGCACGCTCACCTTGGCCTGCGGGCAATAAGTGTCGCGCAGCCGGATGGTGTCGTCAATAATGCCTTCAAAATCAGGATGGGCTGTCGGCTCGCCGTTTCCGGCAAAGGTCAGCACATCAGGATGCACACCCTCGGCATGCATCTGCTGCAACTTGGCCGACAAAGCCTCGGCCACTTCCTCGCGAGTAGGACGCCGACTGGACGGACGTCGCTGGGCATTGAAGCCGCACTCACAATAAATGCAGTCAAAAGTACAGATTTTTCCGTCGGCCGGCATCAGATTGATACCCAACGAAATGCCCAGGCGCCGGCTGTGGATGGGGCCAAATATGGGTGAAGGATAAATTACGGTTGACATAACAAAAATTATTTTTTTAAGTTGCGGGACCGAAGTACTTTCCGTCCCTTATCGGAAATGACGATGCCGGAAGTTCCGGGTCGGGCCCGACGTCCCAGCACGTCATAAAAAGTTTCGTTTTCAGACGCAGCCGGCACATGAGGCAGCCCCACGGCCGACGGCGTGGTAAAGGTAAGCTGTCGCACGGGATTCCACGGACAGCGCACCCAAAGGGTATATTGTGTGGAGGGCTTGAGGTGACGAAACACAACGGTGTCCGCCAATGTACAGCCGGGAGCCAAGTTCAGGTAGCGCATCAGGCGCTCATCGGTATTGAACAAGGTTTGCGTGCCCTCAAAAAGGCTGTACACCACCTCGTTGCCGGCCCATCCGGCTTCTGCGGCATTGCTGATGGGCTGGATGATGACCACACTGTCAGCCGCAGCCTGCACCACCGTATTCCCGAAATCAAGCTGCGCACCCGGCGTACGCTGCACGTCAGCCGTTTGCCGGAAAATGACGATGCTGTCGTCCGGCGTCAGGCTCAACACACGCCGCCCCGGTGTCTGAAAGCGGCAGCGCAGCGTGACCCTGGCCGTGGCACCTGCCGCCAGCCGCACGCCGCCCAAAGCCACGCATTCCGCCTGCTCAAAATCCAAAGTGTCCGCCTCGGCAGCAGAATACAGCGCCAGCGGAGTAGTCAGAGCCTGCGGGGAAGTGTTGGTTACCGTCAGCTGTGCCGTAACGTAATCATTCAAATCCGGTTGACGCAGGAATCGGAGCGAATCCACCCGCAATTCCCGCCCGGTACGAGCCACCTCGGCCGGCCGGGTGCCTGCCGATACGCTATCAGGACACAGCAACAGGGCCTCCTGGTTGCAATAGAAGCCCAAATTCTCAGGGTTCTGCTCCTCCACCGGACCAAACGGCCACAATATTTCCCAGGCAAAATAGCCATCGTAAGCACCGTCATAGCCCCAGTTTACGTGGAACAGACCCGAGGCGTCCTGCCCGTCCAGCACAAAGGCATGCCCCTGTATCAGTCCCGTATAACCCGTATAAAGCACGGGGCGACCGGCCTCAATTTCCGTGCGCATCATCCGCTCCAAATCGTCCGGTGTATACCGATAGCTGTCAGCATAGCGCACATCCTTGTAGCCCAATACGCGGCGGACAGCAGCTTCCAGCGGGCGAATCTGCGCCCCCGAAGCCTCCAGCCCCCAATTCATGCCGGCCATCATGCCGCACCAGAGCGAAAGGTCGGCCACGGCACGGGCCTCAGCCTCGCTATAGGCTCCTTCGGCATAAATATCGCGTATATGGGGCCAGTCAACAAGTGTACCGGCCGGTACACCCGCCACCACATAATGCGGCGTTTCGATGCGCGCCAGCGAGTCCTGCAACTGCGCCGGCTGGCGGTAATAGGTCAGAATCTGCTCCAACGCCGTAGCCACACAGCCGGTCAGACAACGCTGCGTGCTGGTACCCTCTTCCGTCATATAATACGGACACGAAAGGTTGTAGGGGGCCGATTGTCCGCGCACGCTCTGCAAAAGGGGCGGAACTACGGGATAGGAATTCCGCGCCACGGCTCCGGCAACACTACTCCGGTCGCCATACTGCATCAAAGCCGTATGCAGCGCCTCCGGCATGGGGCGCAGGCCCGAGCGGCCATACCCCATCACGGCCGCCGTGCGTGCATGAAGCAGGACAAAAGCGCCGTCGCCGCGCTGCACCCGATAAACGGCACGCCAACGCACGGCGTCTACCCCATCCTCCCCACGGCGTACCACGGGTTGCGGATATTGGGCCGAAAGCCATTGCCGCCCGATGCGACAGGCTTCGTCCGTCGTCAACGACTGCGCCACGGCAGTCAACTGAAGCAGGCCGGCCACCAAGACCACCCACCACGCGCGCCAACCTCTTTGCGGTTTATACATCCTGCCCCTTGTGCGTCATAATATTCAACACACGACGGTCGGTCTCGTTCATGGCGTCGGCCCCGATGGACACAAGGTTACGGATGGAGCGGTCGACATCGTCGTCAATAATGCCCTCCACGGGCGACACGCAGTTGCCCTGCATGGCCAGCATGGCTGACAACACGGCCGTACTGACGCCCGTAGTCAGTTTGAGGGCGCAGCTGGGCTTGGCACCGTCGCAAATCATGCCGGTCAGATTGGCAATCATATTCTTCACGGCATAACACACCTCCCGGTAACCGCCGCCCATCAGATAGGTAATGCCGCAACTTGAACAGGTGGAGGCCACCACGCAGCCGCACAGGGCCGACAAAGCGCCCAAATTCTGCTTGACATAAATAGCCGTCAAGTGACTGAGCATCAGTGCCCGCAACATCTCCTCATGCGTATTGTGATTCTCCTGTGCAAACACCACCACGGGGTTAGTGGCACAAATGCCCTGGTTACCGCTTCCCGAATTGCTCATCACGGGAATTTTGGCACCGGCCATACGCGCATCGCAGGCACAGGCCGTACTGGAAAGGATATGCAGGAAAATGCTGTCGCCCATCATGCCACGCCCCAGCGGACGGCTCAGGGCCTTGCCCAGGCAGTGACCGTAATTGCCTTGCAGTGACTGCTGCGCGGCCGACTCGTTCAGTTGTCGGGCCTCGTCAATAAACGCAATTTCTTCCAATGGCGCTGTGGTAGCGAAGTCAAAAACTTTTTTCAGGGTCAGCTGCACCTCGGTCTGGCTCTGCTCGTCATCGTCTGACGAAGCCTCGCCGTTTTGTGTAGAAGCGCCGAGCAAATCGCTACCGTCCTTTTCGAGGCGTTCAAAACGGGTATGTTCATGGGCAATCACGGCCGTCACGCTATGCTGTGGCGTGCTGCACGTCACCTCTACATACAATTTGTCGGGACAGGGGTCCTTGAGGCTGATATGGATGTGGTCGCCTTCGACGTACCGTTTACCGGCCTCCACATGCTCCGGCTGCACATCGCGCAGCACTTCCAGCCCATAAGCCGAACGCCCCACTAGAGCACCCAAGGCTATGGCAATCGGCAAACCTACCATCCCCGTTCCGGGAATACCCACACCCATGGCATTTTTCAGAATATTAGGACTGAGCCACGCTTCTATACGCTGTGGACACTCCCCCAACTCCTCCGTGGCGCGAGCCACTGCCAGCGCCACACACATGGGTTCCGTACAGCCAATAGCAGGCACCACCCAATGCTTCACCAAAGCAATGATGCGTTCTCTTTCGCTTTTCTCCAACATATTTTAAGTCAATTTTTTTCAATTTCCGTACAAAGATAGTGAAAGGTGAGTGCAGAGACAAACAGAAAACGGAGTTTTCAATGTTTGGTTATGCCGAACCGCATCCTGTTTTCTCTAAAGATAGTGAAAGGCAAATACAAAGAGCCAAGCTGGCTTGAGATTTTTGTTAAGCCGCATCCAGTCTTATGAAAAGACAGTGAAAGGTGTTTGGCTAAATTCCAGCACCACAAAAGCCCGGCAAAATCTCAAGAGATTTGCTGGGCTATGTCATTGGAATAAGCAGTATTTTCAGTGCTTTCGCAACGCTGCGCTACCTTCCTATTTCACCTTTACCGTCGTGATGGGCTGCTCTTTGCCCACGTCAAGCAAAGCGGCCTGATACTTTACTTTTTCAAATCGGATGGACTTCAAATCCAGCTTCCGGATAGCACTGTTACGCATGGTCCGATAGTATATGGCCAGATTCTTCATGTCGGTGGCCGAGGTCCATTGCGTAGCGCTCGGAATGTCAGCCGGCGTTTCACCTTCAGCAAACTCTATGCCCACCGGAATGTCAAAATTATTCAGAATTTGGAAGCACTGACGCACGGTGCCCTCTGCCGTCTGCTGCTTGGGAGCAGTAGCCTGATAAAACGCAGCCCGCACAAAGCGTGACGGAGGGGTTACATCACCCGGAATACCCAGAAAACCGCTACCGGCACCAAACGAAGCCAGACTCATACTGCCAAGCGTTTTGGCCTTGGCCGTACCGGGATACAGATTGACGTAGTTATTGAGGTTGGTGAGCTGCCACTCAAAGCCCGGCGAGTTGGTCAACACGCCCAGTTTGTTTTCAAACACATTCACCTTCCCGCCATCCGTAATCTCGACGACAATCTGACGGCCCGAAGGCTCCGTAATACGCCAATGCACCGTAGAGGCGCGCGGGTCAATGGCTACTACATGCACCTCCTTCAAGCCCTTGATGACCTCGTCCACGGTGCTGAAATTGCCCAGTATCCACGACACCAGCTGCAGGTCGGCAATACTCGTCTGCCGGTTGGCCTCGGCGTAGTCCTCATACCGGCCGTAACCCGGAAAATAGAACAGTCCGGCCGAAAGTCCCTTCTCGTTAAGCCCTTCGGCCACAAATTCCTCCTGCTCCACGGCCAGTCCTACATATCCGTATCGGGCCGTGAACTGCATACCATTTTTCTGCCCGCCGGGCACGTACGACTGCTGCGCATATCCGCGCGGCACTATGACATATTTACTGTTGAGGTCACTTCCGCCCCACTCTATGGTTCGAGCCGGAATACTCGTGCCGTCGGCACTTTTCAGTGTGATACCCGTACAGGCCCCGGCCTGCTGCGCGGAAGATGCCATCAGGACCGCTGTGGCCAGCATGGCAAATAGTTTAATCTTCATCATGGCTTACCATTTATTAAGTTTTCGTATCGTACAGGTGCACCTGCCCTCCTTCCGTTCCCAAACGGATTAGGAAAACTGCCACCAATGTTACCCAAAAATACAAAAAGGCCCGGTAAAAAAGCCTACTTAAACGGATTTTTTTACCGAGCCGTATGTTTTTCTGTTTCCAGGTGCTCCGAACTACGGAATATAGCCCGAGGACTTACCCCTTAATGTCAGCCCTCAGTGACCGGACCATCCCCAGACGCCGGCTGAGGTGCCCGCGAGAACTTGCGCGGATAGCGCCACCAGATGGCCAGCAGGGCGCACGCGCCCATCAGCAACGGATAATAGAGATACGGAATGATTTCGACCGGACTGATACCAGCCAGACCGCCAGCCATGAGCAGCTGCGCTCCGTAGGGCAGTACGCCCTGCACAAGACACGAAAACGTGTCGAGCAAGCTGGCACTCTTGCGCGGATCGACGCCGAAGCGCTGACTGATTTCGCGGGCCATGCCGCCAACCGACAGAATGGCCACCGTGTTGTTGGCCGTAAACACATTGGTCACACCCACCAGCACACCTATCGACAGCTCGGCGGCACGGGGGCCCGTCACATGGCGCGTCAGGCGGCGCATCATATAGTCTATACCGCCCATATAGCGGATAATCTCGAGCATACCGCCGGCCAGCATCGAAATGAGCATCAGCTCACCCATGCCGCCAATGCCGTCAGCCGACGACTGCAGCCAGCCGTCCATGCTGAAACTGCCGCTCCACACGCCCACGATGCCGGTGAGCAGATTGCCCACCACCAGCACGGCCAGCACGTGCACGCCCAAAATGGCCAGCACAAGCACGGCCAGATAAGGCAGCACCAGATAGCTGTGGCTGAAGTTGGGCACAGCCGACACGAAACTGCTCTGCGAACCCATAACCAAATAGAGAACAAACGAGAGGATGGCGGCCGGCAGCACAATGCGGAAATTCACCTTGAACTTGTCGCTCAAACTGCAGCCCTGACTGCGGGTGCTGACCACCGTGGTGTCGGAAATAAACGAAAGGTTGTCGCCAAAAAACGAACCGCCCACTACGGCCGCCGTCATGAGGGGCAGCCCCAGACCGGTTTGCGTGGCAATGCCGGCCGCCACGGGCACCAGCGCCACAATCGTGCCCACCGACGTACCGATGGAGAGCGACACAAAGCAGGCGGCAACAAACAGGCCCGGCAGCAGCCACTGTCCCGGCAGCAGGGCCAGCGTGAGCTGTACCGTGGCGTCAATGGCCCCCATGGCCTTGGCCGAGGCGGCAAACGAGCCGGCCAGCACAAAAATCCAAATCATCAGCATCATGCCCGAGTCGCCCGCACCGCGCGAAAACAGGCGGATGCGTTCGGCCAGCGGCAGGCCGCGCGCAATGGCTACGGCATAGACCGAGGCCACGATGAACAACGGTGCCAGCGGCACTTTATAGAAATCGCCCAGCGCTACGCTGCTGCCGAAAAACAGGCCCACAAACACCAGCAGGGGCGTGAGCGCCAAAAAGCTGCCCCGGCGCGGGGCTAAGGATTGCTGATTCATGTAATGAGAGAAAAAAATATTTTTATCCGTTTATCACTGAGGCCGGACGCGACTGGCCCACACCCAGGCTCACTCGTCAGGATGCTGAAGGGCATGCCGGCGGGCACACCGCGGACAAAGCCCCTTGACCACCAGATTGACGCTGTCGGGCTCGAAGCCCGAGGGCAGAGACAGCGGACCGGCCGACATTTGAGGCAGGCAAAACGTACGGCCACATTCGGCACAATAAAAATGGGCATGGCCGTCGTTCAGATGGTGGGTGTGCTCATCGGGACAAAGCTCATACTTGAGCGAACCGCTGCCGTCCTCAAAGGCATGCACCAGGTGGTGCTGCTCAAACAACAGTACGGCCCGAAAGATGGTGGAGCGATCCACCGTACCCAGCCGCCCCTCCAGGTCAGCCAGCGAGACGGGACCTTCGGCCTCCATCAGCGCCTGCATCACCAGCAGGCGCATGGCCGTAGGACGCACGTTTTTGATTTTCAGTCGTTCTTCTGCAGTCATGGCGTTAGGGAGTTTCGTCTTGTTGATTCTGTCATCCGAAAAAAATGATGACGCCCTGCAAAGTTATAACTAAATGGCGACTTGGCCCACCCGCGGCCGGAAAAACGTACCATTCGGCCGACATAAACCAGCCACCATGCTCCCCGGCGGAAAAAAAGGTGGCTCGAAAAAAAACTTTGGCGGCTCGAAAAAATTTTTCCGCGGCTCGAAAAAAATTTTCGGCGGCTCGGAAAATTTTCCAACCGCCGAATGAAGCGACCGCACCGCCGTCCGGCCACAAAGACCAAGCGGCCGCCGACATAGCGCATCAGTGACCGAAACGTGACATATCGACACCCTTCGTATCCTTTTGCTTATAGCCGCCAAAGCGGTAGACAAAGTTCAGCGTGACGGCACGGGTGTAGAAGCCGGGATTCATGTCAAGATGCTGCCCGTTGAAGCGTACCTTCATGCTGGGCATGCTCCGATTGAAAATATCGCTGCAGCGTGCCGTAAGCGAGCAGCGGTCGTGGGCAAAGTTCCACTTCACGCCGGCCGTGAGATTGAAGGACATGGCCAGGTCAAAAGTACCCTGAATAAAAGGCGTCTGCCAATTTCCAACCAACTCGAACGAGAACTGGCTGCCCACCTTGAACGTATTGTCCCACACGCCGACAAACATCCATTTCGAACGGTCGAAAGGCAAGTCGAAAAAGTGGTCACACTTTTGCCGTGCCTGCATGCCCACCAGCGTCAGGCGCGACTCATACCACTGGCCCAGGCTGTAGGGCACGATGACATTGGCACCCGCCGTGCGCATGTAGTTCCAGTTGGTCTGCTTGTAAATCAGCGCCAGCCTGTCGGTGGCCTGATAGGGCACCTGCGCAAAATAGTCGGTCACGTGCGTATAGAACAGGCCGAAAATGTATTTTTGCCTCCAGATGTACATGCCGTTCAGGCTGTAGCTGGTCATGGGGCGCAGGCCCGGTGAGCCCTGCAGTTCGGAATAGCCGTTCAGGTAAGTCACGAACGACTGCATGGCCCAATAGCTCGGATAGGTCTTGTCCGTCGACAGCGAAAGCTGGAAAATGTGTTTCGGATTTTTCAGATAGGTCAGCGAAGCCTGTGGAAATACCGACCACTTGCGGTAATGGCCCAGACGGTAGTACTCGCCGGTCACCGACACGGAGAACGACGGTCCGGTGGCCCACTGCCGGCCCAGCGACACATACACATCGGCCGTGTGCTCATGGCGCCGGCTCTCGGTGTTTTCGGTGTCAAACTCACCGGACACCAGCTGATAGGTCTGGAAATCGTGGTCGCTCACCCATCGATAGGAGGCGCCGTAGCCCAAGGTCCACTGCTTCGGGCCCAGCCGGTGCTGCTGGTCGGCATACAGCGAGTAGCTGCTGATGCGCTGCCCGCCCGTCAGCGTGTAGGACGAGGTGGTGCGCCCATCGGTCCAGTCCACCTGCATCAGCTGGTCGTTGTCGGCGGTGTAACGCGTAAAATCGCCGCCCACCTTCAGCCCGAAGGGTGCCTCATACCGAAGCGCCACATTATGCATGGCCGACTGCATCTGTTTGTGGAGGTCTGACTGCTGGAAATTGCCGTGGGCCAGACTGAGATTGTCGCCGTCGGGGACGAAACTTCCCGTATAGGCCACACTGATGCGACTCTTGGGCCTCAGCTGATAGTCCAGCGAGCCGCGCACCTGATGGGCCCAGTAGCGGGAGCTCAGGCGCTCGTCCTGCCGGATGTCGTACACGCCCTCCGGCAGGGTATGAAGCGCGGAAAGCTCGGTATATTCCAGATTTTTCACGCGGCTGGCACTGTACATGACATCCACCGTCATGCGGGGCGACGAAAACCGGAAATTGGCATGGGCGCCACCGCTGTTGAAATACTGATTCTTATAATCCGCGCCCACTTCGCCCTGAAAGGACTGCCGCGGCGGACGTTTGGTCACCACATTGAGCACGGCGCCACGCACGTGCAGCTCGGGCGGTGCACTGTACATCACCTCCACGCGCTCCACCTGATTCACGGACATGCTCCGCAGCAGCGTCTGCAACTGCTCGGCACTCATGGTGGTAGGCCGGCCGTCGAGCATGAGGGTCAGGCTGCCTGCCCCGGCCAGCGAGAGCTGACCAGAACCGTCCTGCCACACCCCCGGCACCTTGGCCAAGGCTTCGTAGACATTGCTGACGGCCTGCCGCTCCACCAGCGACGGAAGATGGTAGCAGAGCTTCCCGTCGGCCACCTGCACCAGGGGCCGCTCGGCCTTGACCACCACTTCGTCCAGACTCCGGCCCTTGGACTCCAGCTGAAGCGTATCGGGCACCGCCACATCGGTTGGCAGCTGAAGCGTCTGATACTGCAGGTGCTGAATAATCAGCCGACCATGAGCCGGAACCTCACTGAACGCAAACGAACCGTCGGGCGCCGAAAGTGCGGCCCCGACACAAGTGGAATCCGCCCGCAGCAGGACCACCGTAGCGTCGGCCACGGGATGGCGCTGCGCATCCACCAGCGTAGCACGCAACTGAGCCCACAGGCCCATAGGGACACACATCAAAAGCAGCAGGACCTTCAGCCCTGCGTTTCCGTGCCGGATTTTTTCATTTTTTTGTTTTTGTGATTTAAAAATTTTTTTCTCATAAAACAGTCCCAAGGCCATAACAAGTCCCTGCCCAATTTTCATTTTTCAATTCAATTTCATAAAATAATCACAAGCAGAATGAGGCAAAGGTAGACAATTCTTAAAAAAAACGCAGCCGGGTAAGCTATATTAACAATTTCCCGCCTTATCCGTAAAAAGGCCCCATGAAGCCATCATTGCGCGCTCCTCTCATCCTCCTTTCCATCATTTTGTAAATGTTACTACTATATATAATGTATGGCTCAGCGCTTGCAAGACCTTCTCCTACCCCGCCAAAAACAGGATTGCCCACCACAAAGCGCTCACCATAACGAATAATTTTGTAATTTTGCCGCCAACATTATCATTTTGTGGCCACATGAATCTCATTATCGACATAGGAAACACCATAGCCAAACTTGTCGTATTTGATGAAAACGAACCGATAGCCGAAATACACACGTCGAACCAGACCCTTGAAGCCCTGCCGGACATCATCCGCCAGTACCCCGCCCTGACGCGAGGTATCGTGTCGTCGGTCATCGACCTGAGCCATACGGCCCGGCAACAGCTGGAGGCCCTGCCTTTCAGGCCCATCATGCTTGACGGACAGACCCCCGTACCTATCCGCATAGGCTACCGCACGCCGCAAACCCTGGGAGCCGACCGTCTGGCGGCTGCCGTAGGCGCCATGACCCTGCGCCCCGGCCATGACCTGCTGGTGATTGATGCCGGCACGTGCATCACCTACGAATTTGTAGACCACACCGGATGCTACCACGGTGGCAACATCTCGCCGGGACTGGAAATGCGTCTGACATCCCTGCATGAGCACACGGCCCACCTGCCACTGGTTCATCCTGAGGGCGAGACGCCTCAGGTGGGATACGACACCGAAACGGCCATACGCACCGGCGTAATCAGCGGAATCAGACACGAGATTGAGGGCTACATCCGTGAATTTCAGACAAAATATCCCGATATTTCCATTTTTTTAACGGGCGGGAATATTTATCACTTTGACACCCCGTCAAAAAACTGCATCTTTGCAGATAAATTCCTTGTTCCAAGAGGATTAAACCGAATTCTACTACACAACCAATGAATCATAAAAAGACGCTATTTCTTGCGCTGGCCCTCGCCACCGCTACAGCAGCCAGCGGCCAGACCAACGGCAGTAATTCGCCTTATTCGCGCTACGGTTTCGGCTTGTTGGCCGACCGTGCACAGAGTTTCAACAAAGGTATGGCAGGCACAGGCTATGGCTTCCGCTCAGGCTCGGAAATCAACAGCAAGAACCCGGCTGCCTATTCTGCTTTGGACTCGCTATCATTTATTTTTGACGCCGGCGTGTCATTGCAGACAGCAAATTTTAATGATTGGCCCAACTCTACCAATGCACAAAATACATCAATTGACTACCTGACCGCAGGTTTCCGTTTGGCTAAAAATTTAGGCATGACTGTAGGATTGACTCCCTACAGCACCGTGGGCTACAACATGAGCAACAGCTATCTGAAAAAGGGTGAGGCCGGCAACTATCTGGACTACACTGAAACCAACAAGGGTGACGGCGGTATTCATGAAGCCTTTGCCGGCATCGGCTGGCGCCTGGGCGGTCCGGTATCGTTGGGTGTCAATGCCGGAATTCTTTGGGGCAATATCACCAACACCATCACCAACAGCTTCAGCGACGGCGTAACCAATTCACTGCGCCGCCAATACACCATGAATATGCGTACTTACAAGATTGATTTTGGCCTACAAATCCAACAGCCGATCAACAAGCGCAACACACTCACATTAGGTATCGTTTACGGATTGGGACACAACATCAACAACGATAGCAAGCTATACAACCAAACACTCAATACAAGCGGTACGGTGCTAACTTCTGATACCATCGTAGCTCACAACGCTTACGGTCTGCCGCACACCTTTGGCGTGGGTCTAAACTGGACCTTCCGTCAACGCCTAAATATTGGAATAGACTACACTTTGGAAAAATGGAGCGACGTAAACTTCCCCATACTCAACACCAACAATGAATACGTGACCAGTCGTTCGGCCTTAACCGACCGTCATAGCATATCTTTAGGTTTGGAATACATGCCTGATCCCGACGGATTCCGCTATGCGCAGCACATCCGCTACCGCGCAGGTTTTGGCTACTCCACCGGATATGCCAAAACACAAAGCAACACAGCAGCCGGCACGTGGACCAGTGCCCCGCGCTCCTACGTAGCGACTCTGGGCGTCGGCATTCCTATTGCCAACAGATATAACAACCGCTCTGTACTCAGCATTTCCGGACAATATGAACGCGTACAGCCCACGGGGCTCAACACCATTAAGGAAAACTATTTCCGCCTCTGCATCGGCTTAACGTTCAACGAGGCATGGTTTATGAAGAGAAAAATTGACTAATCTGAAAAAACATATCCGCGCCTGTAGTCTGGTACCCTGCCTGCTACTATGTGGCGCACTGACCACGGTGTGGGGATGCAGCTCCGACGCTCCCCCCACTGCTGCAGCCGTACACCAACGCGATTCGCTACCGGTGATGACAACATTGGGCGTATCGAAACTGATTTCCGACTCTGGCGTCATCCGCTACAAAGTAATTGCAGAACGGTGGGACATTTACGACCAGACAAAACCACCCCGCCAGGAGTTTCCACACGGCATTTTTCTGGAGCAGTTTGACGACAAATTCCACGTCAGCCTCTACATGACCGCCGACACGGCCTACTGCTACAATCAGACCCTCTGGAAGCTGCGCGGCCGCGTATTTGCCCGTAACGCAAAGGGAGCCACATTCAGTTCGGAAGAGCTCTATTGGGACATGGACAAGCACATCCTCTACTCTCACTGCTACACCCACGTAGTAGAACCAGGGCGCGAACTGGAAGGCAACTCATTCCGTGCCAACGAACAAATGACGGAATATGAGGTAATCTGGTCAAAAGGCTATATGCCCATGCCCAAAAACAATAACAAGACCTCGGGCAATTCAGCCGACACGGCCCGGAAAGACACCATGCCCATGCGTCCTGCACCGGTAAAACATCCCAACATGAGTTCCCACTGACGCCCCAGCAAGGCCATGCCCTGAGCGAAGTATCAGTGCGTGAACGCATTGGCGCCACAAATCGGACTCAGACAAAGAAAAAAGCATTTTTTAGAAAAAAAAAGAAAGGTATCATGTCTTTTTACTATCTTTGTAGGCCTTTAATTACCACAAATAAAGAAAAATAATTATAAAAAAGTAACAATAACTAATGGCAGCATTACAAAAAATCAGAAACAAAGGAGCCTTGCTGATGATTATCATCGGTCTGGCTTTGTTTGCCTTCATTGCCGAGGAGTTTTTCCGCTCCATCGAAACGACATCCAATGAGAGCAAACAGCAAGTAGGAGAAGTTTACGGAGACAAGCTCTCGGTACAGGAATTCCAGGAAATGGTGGACGAAGCCGCAATGGTCATCAAGATGCAGCGCGGTACGGACAACCTGTCCGAAGACGAAATGAACCAACTGCGCGACCAGGTTTGGAACGATTTCGTGTACTACAAGCTCGTAGAGCACGAAGCTGACAAACTCGGCATGAAAGTAACCGACGAGGAGATGCAGAACGCCCTGCGCGAAGGCACCAACCCGCTGTTGCTGCAGACACCGTTCATCAATCAGGCCACCCGCCGCTTTGACATAAGCATGTTGCAGGAATTCAAGAAGTCATTCAAGGAAATGCAGACCAAAGCCAACCAGATTCCGCAGGAATACCTGGAGCAGTACGCCCAGATCAACCAGCTTTGGAACTATGTAGAGAAGAACCTGCGCAAGCAGCTGCTGATGGAGAAATTCCAGAACCTGCTGGCCCAGTCTGTCATCTCCAACCCGATTGCCGCCAAAATGGCCTTCAAGGCGCAGACTGAGCAGAGCGACATTGAGGTAGCCGGCATTGCCTACAACTCAATTTCTGACAAGGAAGTTCAGGTAACCGACGCCGACATCAAGGCTGAATACGAAAAGCAGAAAGAACGCTTCTTCCTGCCGTTTGCTACCCGCGACATCCGCTACATTGACGTAGCCGTACAGGCCAGCAAGGACGACCAAGCTGCTCTGTCAAAGGAAATGGACGCCACCTACAACAAGCTGATGGCACCGAACGCTGACATCGCTGCCGTAACCAACGCCAGCAAGTCAGTTATCAAATACGCCAACCTGCCGTTGTCAAAGAATGCTTTCCCCTCTGATATTCAGGGTAAGCTTGACTCCATGACAGCAGGTACCACCACCCGTCCCTACGTAAACAGGAGTGACAACACGATGAACATCATCAAACTGATGAGCAAGATACAGGCTCCTGACTCCATCCAGTTCCGTGCTCTGAGCGTAACCGGACAGAACAAGGAAGAAATTGCCCAGCGCGCCGACAGCATCATGAAGGCCCTACAGGGTGGAGCCGCTTTTGAAGCCGTAGCCAAGAAATACGGCCAGACCGGCGAAAAGACCTGGTTGACCTCACAGCAGTACGAAAGCAGCAGCCTGAACGAAGACGCAGCCAAATATCTGAGCGCCCTGAACACACTGAGCGTAAACGGCATGCAAAATGTAGAACTGAGCCAAGGCAACCTGATTCTGCAGGTTGTAGACCGCAAAGGCATGACGACAAAATACAACGTAGCCGTTGTAAAATGCCCCATCGCCTTCTCTAACAAAACCTACCAGAGCGAACTGAACAAGCTCAACGTATTCATGTCGAAATACAAGACTCCGGATGCCATCGCCAAGAACGCCATCCGCAACGGATATGCCATTCAGCAGCGCACCGACCTGCGCAGCAGCGAGCACTACGTAGCCGGCGTGGGCAACACCAAGGACGCCATGAAATGGATCTTTGACGAAGCTGAAGAAGGTGAGGTTTCCAAGCTCTACGAATGCGGTTACAACAATGACCACCTGCTTTTGGTCATCGTGGACAAAAAGCACGACAAAGGCTATCGCCCATGGGACGACAAATTGGTTAAGGAAACACTCCGTCAGATGGTACTCAACGACAAGAAGGCCGAACTGATCATGAGCCGCACCAAAAATGTCAAGAACATGGCCCAGGCCAAAGCCCAGAAGGGTGCCGTAGCTCAGAAACTGACCAACGTGGTATTTACCCAACCGCCTTTCATCAACGCTACCGGCGTAGCTGAACCGGCCATCGGCGGCCGCGCCTTCGGTACTAAAGCCGGCGCCTTCTCTGGCCCCATCAAGGGTAACGGCGGTGTGTACTTTCTCCAGGTGCTGAAGAAGACACAGGCAAAATACAAATACAACCAACAGCAAATGGAGAATCTGGTCAGCCAGATGACCCTGCGCATGATGGGTAACCAATTCTTCAACGACATGTACAAGAAGGGCAAAGTGGTTGACAATCGCTACAAATTCTAATTGCCCCACACGGCGCTGCTCCGGCAGCCCGCCGCCATAAAGCTATCAAGCAGGAAGCCTTGCCAGCCATCACGAAGATGCCGCCAAGCGTTTCCTGCTTTTCCTTTTCAGACAACTCAACCGTAAATTACATATTGACATATGGAAAATTCATTTATCAACACCCTGAAATCACGTCGCAGCTGTCGCCGCTACCAGACACAGCAAATCACCGACGAAGAACTGAACGCCGTACTGGAAGCCGGCACCTATGCCCCCACGGCCCATGGCGCCCAGGACCCCATTATTGTAGCCGTACAGAATCCTGAACTGCGCGAGGAACTCGTAGCCCTCAACGCCAAAGTTCGCGGTGGTTCGAGCGACCCTTACTATGGCGCTCCGACGCTGGTGCTGGTGTTCGTATCGGCCAGCAACGAAAACGGCCTGCAGGACGGCAGCTGCGTATTGCAGAACATGATGCTGGCCGCTCATGCCCTCGGTCTGGGTTCCTGCTGGATTAACCGCGAAATCCAAATGTTCAGCATGCCCGAAGGCAAACAACTGATGCAGAAGATGGGACTGCCCGAAGGTCTGGCCGGCGTAGGCGCCATCTCACTGGGCTATGAAGCAGCCGCACCGGCCGCTCCCAAGCCCCGCAAGGCTGACTACATCAAAATTATCAAATAAGGCCGCCCCGCTCGCGAGAACCTTTACCTCAGTTCATCCCCTCCACTACCCTGCCTTGCAGTCTGGTGGAGGGGGTGATGCATTCTCACTGCGGTTACCCCCCCGACACACAGGACGGTCCTGCAAGCTCGGAAAGCAAAAAGTCGCTCAACAATCAGAAGAATGCGCAAAAAAATTTCTATTTGCCGTTGAAATAGTAAAAATCCTTACATACTGCTTGCATTTTTAATTCTAAAACACTATATTTGCATTTGAGGGTACGAAAAAACGACACTCTATTTTTTTTGCCCCGCACACACGTCAACCCATATGGATGGGACATCTATTCGGAAAAAGAAAAACAGACAGACATGAAGATAAAATTGCGCAGTGCTTTCAGTACAGAAGGCCGTAGGATGGCCGGCGCGCGTGCCCTATGGGTAGCAGCCGGCATGAAACGTGAGCAGTTTGGCAAGCCCATCATTGCCATAGCCAACTCCTTTACTCAATTCGTGCCCGGACACACACACCTGCATGAAGCCGGACAACTGGTAAAGGCTGAAATTGAGAAGCTGGGCTGCTATGCGGCTGAATTCAACACCATCGCCATTGACGACGGCATCGCCATGGGCCACAACGGCATGCTCTATTCGCTGCCCAGCCGTGACCTGATTGCCGACAGCGTGGAATATATGGTCAATGCTCACAAGGCCGATGCCCTGGTTTGCATCAGCAACTGCGACAAGATTACGCCGGGCATGCTCATGGCCGCCATGCGACTGAACATTCCTACCGTATTCGTCAGCGGCGGCCCGATGGAGGCCGGCCGGATGGGCGAGGACAATGTCGACCTGATTACGGCCATGATAAAAGGCGCCGACACATCGGTCAGCAACGAAGAGCTGGCCCGCGTGGAAGACTGCGCGTGCCCCGGCTGCGGCTCCTGCTCCGGTATGTTTACGGCCAACTCCATGAACTGCCTGACCGAAGCCATTGGTCTGGCCCTGCCCGGAAACGGTACCATTCTGGCCTCACACGCCAACCGTACCCAACTGCTCAAGGACGCCGCCCACCTCATTGTAAAGAATGCCTTTAAATATTATGAAGACGGCGACACCAGCGTGCTGCCGCGCAGCATTGCCACGCGTCAGGCTTTTCTGAACGCCATGACCATGGACATCGCCATGGGTGGCTCCACCAACACGGTGCTCCACTTGCTGGCCGTAGCCCAGGAAGCCGAAACCGACTTCACTATGAGCGACATCGACCGTCTGAGCCGCCACGTGCCGTGCCTCTGCAAACTCGCGCCCAGCACACAGAAATACTCCATTCAGGAATGCAACCGCGCCGGTGGCGTAATGGGCATTCTGGGAGAACTGGCCAAGGGAAACCTGCTGGACACCACTGCCATGAGAGTGGACGGCCACACTTTGGGAGAGGCCATTGAGCACTACTCCATCCTGAAACCTACACTTTCGCCCGAGGCCGACCGCCTCTACCACAGCGCACCGGCCGGACGCTTCTGCCTCCGTATGGGACAGCAGGACAGCCGCTACCCGACGCTCGACACCGACCGTGCCACGGGCTGCATACGCGACATTGAACACGCCTACACCCGCGACGGCGGACTGGCCGTACTCTTCGGCAACATTGCACAGGACGGCTGCGTAGTCAAAACGGCCGGTGTGGACGAATCCATCTGGAAATTCAGCGGACCGGCCAAAGTTTTTGATTCACAGGAAGACGCCTGCGAGGGCATTCTGAATGGCTCAGTCGTATCGGGCGATGTGGTGGTCATTACCCACGAAGGCCCCAAGGGCGGACCGGGCATGCAGGAAATGCTCTACCCGACCTCATACATCAAGAGCCGCCACTTGGGCAAGGAATGCGCCCTGATTACCGACGGACGCTTTTCGGGCGGTACGTCGGGCCTGAGCATCGGACACATTTCACCCGAAGCTGCTGCGGGAGGTAACATTGGCAAAATTGTAGATGGCGACATCATTGACATCGACATTGCCGCACGCTCCATCAATGTGCGTCTGAGCGACGCCGAACTGGAAGCCCGCCCCATGGCGCCGCTCAAGCGCCAGCGCAACGTACCGAAGTCGTTGCGAGCCTACGCCTCCATGGTCAGTTCAGCCGACAAAGGCGGCATTCGCATCGTGAAAGATTAAGGTCCCTCGGAATCTGAAAAGGAAGCCGCGGAAAATTTTTTCCGACCGACCTATTTTTAATTCGGCCGAACAGCCCGCCTGCCCCGGCCCTTGAATAAAAGTTTAGAAGAAATATGGCAAAAGATATGATTACAGGCGCAGAGATACTGATGCGCGCTTTAGTTGACGAAAAGGTGACCACCCTGTTCGGATATCCCGGTGGTGCCATCATGCCGGTGTACGATGCGCTCTACGATTATCAAGACCAATTGAACCACGTTTTGGTACGACACGAACAAGGAGCTGCCCATGCCGCCGAGGGTTATGCCCGTGTAAGCGGTAAGGTAGGTGTCTGCCTCGTCACCAGCGGCCCCGGCGCCACGAACACCATTACGGGCATTGCCGATGCCATGATGGACAGTACGCCTATCGTCGTCATCACCGGACAGGTTGGTGCCTCCATGCTGGGCACAGATGCCTTTCAGGAATGTGACGTAGTAGGCATTACCCAACCTATCAGTAAATTGTCCTATCAAATCCGAGAAGCCAAGGATGTAGCTTGGGCGGTCAGCCGAGCTTTCTACATCGCCCGAAGTGGACGCCCCGGCCCTGTAGTACTGGACTTTGCAAAAAACGCTCAAACAGATCTGGCCGAATATGTGCCACAACATATAGACTTCATACGCAGCTACATCCCCGTACCGGCCACCGACCCTGAATCGGTACGCGAAGCAGCCGCCCTTATCAACTCAGCCCAACGCCCGCTGGTACTGGTAGGTCAGGGGGTAGAACTAAGTGGGGCACAGGAAGTGCTGAAAACCTTTCTCGAAAAGGCTGATGCTCCTGCCGGTTGCACATTACTGGGTCTGTCTGCCCTGCCTTCCGACCACCCGCTCAATATGGGTATGTTGGGCATGCACGGTAGCCTGGCCACCAACAGCATGACCCAGGAGTGTGACGTACTCATTGCCATCGGTATGCGCTTTGACGACCGTATCACCGGCAAGCTGTCCACTTATGCCCGCCAGGCCAAAAAGATTCACTTTGATATTGACCCGGCCGAAATCAACAAGAATGTCAAGGTAGACGTCGCCGTACTTGGCGACTGCAAGGAAACGCTGAGCGCCGTCACGGCCCTGCTGCACAAGTGTAGCCACAGCGCATGGCGCCAAAGTTTCCTACCCTTTCAGGAAAAGGAGAGCCGCCTCATCATTGAGCCGGAAATCCACCCGACTGAAGGCCCCATCAAGATGGGTGAAGTAGCCCGCCGTGTAGCTGAAAAGACCGACTGCAAAGCCATCATGACCACCGACGTAGGTCAGAACCAGATGCTGGCCGCCCGCTATTTCAAATTCACCCAAAAGCGCAGCGTGGTAACCTCCGGCGGCATGGGCACCATGGGCTACGGTCTGCCGGCTGCCATCGGTGCCACATTCGGCGCCCCCGACCGTACCGTCTGCCTCTTCATTGGCGACGGTGGTTTCCAGATGACTATTGAAGAATTGGGTACCATCATGGAACAGCAGTCGCCAGTCAAGATTATTTTACTCAACAACCACTATTTGGGCAATGTCAGACAATGGCAAGAACTGTTCTTCCGCCGACGCTACTCCTTTACGCCGATGATGAATCCGGACTATGAAAAAATAGCCTCAGCCTACGGTATTCCCAGCCGCACCGTTACCGAGCGCAAAGACCTCGACGCAGGTATCGACGAGATGCTGGCCACTCCCGGCCCCTTCCTGCTGCAAGTAGCAGTAATTGAAGAAGGAGAAGTGCTGCCCATGTGCTGCCATGGCAACGACGTGGACAATATGTTGCTCAAAATCAAATAGACCTACGACATGAAAGTACAACAGAAAGACGGCAAAACGCTCTATACGCTCATCATATTTTCAGAAAACCTGGCGGGTATTCTGAACCAGATAACCAATGTGTTCACACGTCGGCAGCTCAACATTGAGAGCCTCAACGTGTCAGCCTCGGGTACGGAAAATGTGCACTGCTACACCATTACGTGCTTCTCCGACCCCGAAACCATCCAGATTGTAACCCGGCAGATTGAGAAGAAAATTGATGTCATCCAAGCCAACTATTTCACGAATCCCGACATCTTCATCATGGAGTCGGCGCTCTACAAGATAGCCACGCCCAAATTACTGGAAAACAAGGAAATATCCAAGTCCATCCGCCTTTACGACGGTAAGATCGTGGAGGTGAATCCCACCTATTCCATCGTATCCAAAGAGGGTCTGACCGACGAAATCGTAGCCCTTTACCATCGGCTGAAAGAGAGCGGATGCCTGCTGCAATACGTACGCTCGGGCGCCATTGCCGTAACCAAGAGCCGCACGGAAGAGCTCAACGAATTCCTGAAACAGCGCCAGCAGGATTTTGAAACACAGAAAAAGAAAGCCAACGCCTAACCCCTATCATCATGACTGAAGAGAATCCCAACATAGGATACTATCATTTTGTGGTAGAGCCTTTTCATGAGGACTTTACCGGCCACATTTCGTGGAACCTGCTGGGTATCCGCCTGCTGCAATGCGCCAGTAAGCATGCCGCAGCCTTTGGTTTTGGCAGTGTCATGGCCGAACAGGAGGCCTGCATCTGGGTGCTCTCCCGCCTGACCATCGAAATGAACCGCCGCCCCATGACGCATCAGGACTACTGCATCGAAACGTGGGTGGACAGCATTTACCGGCAGTTCACCAACCGCTACTACCGCATTGTCGGTGCCGACGGCACCGTCTACGGCACAGCTTCCTCCGTCTGGGCCCTGATTGGCCGCGAATCACGCCGCCCCGTCAGTCTGGAGAAGCTGCAAGCCGACCACCCCAACATGTCGATGATTGAGGTACACCGGACGGATGTACAGGTGCCCGAACCGGCCCGCATCAAAGGCAAAGCCACCGAACCTTGCCGCAGCTTTACGGCACACTACAGCGACATCGACATCAACGGCCACGTCAACTCCATCCGCTACATTGACCACATTCTCGACCTCTTCTCTTTTGAGAAACTCGGCAAGCAGGAAGTGAAGCGCATCGACATGACCTACAGCAACGAGGCTTTCTGCCATCAGCAGCTCGACCTCTACCTCACCGAAGAGGAGGCGACCGACTGCTACGTGGTGGAAATCAAGCACCCCGACAAGGCGCTCGTCTGCAAAGCCCGCGTGGAATTTGCGGCAGCTCCCGATGCCGAACCGTCTGCATAAAGCGGTCCATAATTAGAAAACTGAGAACAAAACATATCTATTATTGTTAAATTGAGATGCCTGAAAAAATCCTTGAACTACAGACATCTCGCAAAAACATAAAAAAATGGCAAAAATGAATTTTGGCGGAGTAGAAGAAGAAGTAATCACCCGCGAAGAGTTCTCCCTTGAAAAAGCCCGTGAGGTACTGAAAGACGAAACCATCGCCGTATTGGGTTACGGCGTACAGGGTCCCGGTCAGGCATGCAACCTGCGCGACAACGGTTTCAACGTCATTGTAGGTCAGCGCCAGGGCAAGACCTTCGAAAAGGCAAAAGCCGACGGATGGGTTCCCGGCGAAACCCTCTTCTCACTGGAAGAAGCCGCTTCACGCGGTACCATCATCTGCATGCTGCTGTCCGATGCGGCACAGATTTCGGTTTGGCCGATGATTAAAAAGCACCTCACCCCGGGCAAGACCCTCTATTTCTCACATGGCTTTGCCATCACCTGGAACGACCGCACCAACGTGGTTCCGCCTGCTGACATCGACGTCATCATGGTAGCCCCCAAAGGCTCCGGAACCTCTCTGCGCACCATGTTCCTGGAAGGTCGCGGTCTGAACTCATCATACGCCATCTATCAGGATGCCTCCGGAAAGGCTAAGGAAAAGGTATTGGCCTTCGGTATCGGCATCGGCTCAGGATACCTGTTTGAAACCACCTTCCAGCGCGAAGCTACCTCCGACCTGACGGGTGAGCGCGGCTCACTGATGGGTGCCATCCAGGGCTTGCTCCTGGCTCAGTACGAAATTTTGCGTGAAAACGGTCACACGCCTTCAGAGGCCTTCAACGAAACTTGCGAGGAACTGACCCAGTCACTCATGCCGCTGTTTGCCGAAAAGGGTATGGACTGGATGTATGCCAACTGTTCTACCACCGCACAGCGTGGTGCACTGGACTGGATGGGCCCGTTCCACGATGCCATCAAGCCGGTTATGCAGAAGCTGTACGAAAGCGTAAAGAGCGGCCACGAAGCCCAGATTTCCATCGACAGCAACTCACAGCCTGATTACCGCGAGAAACTGCAGAAAGAGCTGCAGGCCCTGCACGACAGCGAAATGTGGCGCGCCGGTGCTACGGTACGTCAGCTGCGTCCGGAAAACGACTAATCTATTGGTCTATAAATCTGTTTTCAATTGAATCTTTTGTCCCGAAAAGAATCGGGGCAAAAGATTTTTTTTGTATCTGTCCGCTTTCGCCGCCGGAGGGCGTGATTCACTCACAAAAAAAGCGTAAATTTGCACGCCGCAGCCGCCGGCCCTTCCGCCACAGGCTGCACCGCAGGAGGCACAGCCTCCGCGACACACTTTACGACTTATACTCACGGACATGAACCAATTCAAAGGCTTTCTTTACGGACTGGCCACCTCAGTTACCTTCGGGCTTATCCCGCTGTTTACGCTCCCGCTCATGCAGCGCGGCATGTACTTCTCGTCCATTCTGTTCTACCGTTTTCTGTTTGCCACCATCGCCCTGGGCATCATGCTGAAAATCCGCAAGCAGACCTATCGCATTGAGCGGGCCGACCTGCCCATTCTGGGTCTGTTGGGTTTGCTCTACACCGGCTCAGCCCTCTGCCTGCTCCTCGGCTACAGCTACATGGGTGCCGGCGTAGCCACCACCATACACTACACCTATCCGGTGTTCGTCACGCTGCTCATGCTGATGTTTTTCCACGAGCGCACCCCACTCCTGACCTGGCTGGCCATTGTGCTGGCCATATTCGGTGTGGCCAAGCTCTCCCTGCACGGCAGCCAGCTGGTGCTCTCGCCCATAGGCATCGGCATCATCCTGCTCTCGGCCATCTGCTACGCCAGCTACATCGTACTGGTCAACCGCTCCCGCGTGCGCGACATGAACAGCCGAAAACTGGCCTTCTACGTCTTCATCGTGAGCACCCTGCTGTTTCTACTCAGAGCCGTATGCTCACCCGAGGGACTGCAAACGCCCGCCACGGGCGGCTTCTCTTCCGTCATCCTGCTGGTACTGCTGGCCGTCGTGCCCACCGTGGTATCCAACATCACCCTTGTACAGGCCGTCCATCGCATCGGCGGTACCATGACGTCCATTCTGGGCGCCCTTGAGCCGGTCACGGCCGTGGGTATCGGAGCCCTGGTTTTCCAGGAAGATTTCACCCTTTCGGAAGCTGTCGGCATCGCCTTCATCATCCTGGCCGTAGTGCTCATTATCCTTAACAAGCAGGTGCAGCAAAAGCTCTCTACCGTGCTCCGCCGCATCCGGCCGCGCCACTCCTGAACCGCCCGGCCGGAGCCACGACTTTTGTCTTGCTCCGTCATATTATTTTTCGTTTACAACACACTTATCATTTATTTTTTTTCGTACCTTTGTGAAGATACAAACCAAACCGAACATCATGGGAAAAGTTTTAATTATCGGAGCCGGTGGTGTGGCCACCGTTGCCGCTCATAAAGTAGCCAAGAATGCAGATGTCTTTACGGACATCATGATTGCCAGTCGCACAAAATCAAAATGCGACGCCATCGTCAAAGCCATCGGTAACCCCGCTATCAAGACTGCTCAGGTGGATGCCGACAATGTGGACGAACTCGTCAGCCTGTTCAAGAGTTTCCAGCCCGACATCGTCATGAATCTGGCCTTGCCCTATCAAGACTTGACCATCATGGAAGCCTGTCTGAAAACAGGCGTCAACTATCTGGATACGGCCAACTACGAGCCCAAAGACGATGCTCACTTTGAATACAGCTGGCAGTGGGCCTACAAAAAGCGCTTTGAAGACGCCGGCCTGACCGCCATCCTGGGTTGCGGATTCGACCCGGGTGTCACCAGCGTCTACACCGCCTATGCCGCCAAGCATCACTTCGACGAAATCCAGTATTTGGACATCGTTGACTGCAACGCCGGCGACCACCACAAGGCTTTTGCTACCAACTTCAACCCCGAAATCAATATTCGCGAAATCACGCAGAAGGGTCTGTACTGGGAAAACGGCAAATGGATTGAGACCGAACCGCTCGAAATCCACCGTCCGCTAACCTACCCCAACGTGGGCCCGCGCGAGAGCTACCTGCTCCACCACGAAGAGCTGGAGAGCCTTGTCAAGAACTACCCGACCATCAAGCGCGCCCGCTTCTGGATGACCTTCGGCCAGGAATACCTGACCCACCTGCGCGTCATTCAGAACATCGGCATGGCCAGCATCAAGCCCATCAACTACAACGGCATGGAAATCGTGCCCCTGCAGTTCCTGAAAGCCGTATTGCCCAACCCGCAGGATCTGGGCGAGAACTACGAAGGCGAGACCAGCATCGGCTGCCGCATCCGCGGACTGAAAGACGGCAAGGAAAAGACCTACTACGTCTACAACAACTGCTCACACCGCGCTGCCTACGAAGAGACCGGCATGCAGGGCGTCAGCTACACCACCGGCGTACCGGCCATGATTGGTGCCCGCCTGTTTATGGAAGGCGTTTGGAAGCGTCCGGGCGTATGGAACGTAGAAGAGTTCGATCCGGATCCGTTCATGAAGCTCCTCAACGAGCAGGGTCTGCCCTGGCACGAAATCATTGACGGCGACATTGAATTCGAAAAATAAACCGTAACCCTTTAACCAGCAGCAATATCGTTATGATACAGATTGGTGACCAAATTCCCGAAGTGCTGGGCCGCGACCAGCAGGGCGAGGAGGTGCGCGCCGACCAGTTGCGCGGCCGCAAGGTGATTCTCTACTTCTACCCCAAGGACAACACCTCCGGCTGTACGGCCGAAGCCTGCAGCCTGCGTGACAACTACGACGCCCTGCGTCAGAAAGGGTACGAAATCATTGGCTGCAGCGTGGACAACGAGGCTTCGCACCAGAAGTTCATCGCCAAGCACGAGCTGCCGTTCCGCCTGATTGCCGACACCGACCACCAGCTGGTGGAAGCCTTTGGCGTATGGGGCGAAAAGAAGATGTACGGCCGCAGCTACATGGGTACGCTGCGCACCACCGTCATCATTGACGAGACGGGCAATGTGACGCAAATCATCAGCCCCAAGCAAATCAAGACCAAGACCCACGGCGAGCAACTGCTGCAGCTCTAAACACGGCACCGCCCGCCTGCGGAAACACTCCCAACGGGGCTTCGGCCCCACTAAGCAACTAGAACAAAAAATGGCAAAAACAGAAGAAAACAACAATAACAGCGAACGTCTGAAAGCCCTGCAAGCCGCCATGGCCAAAATTGAGAAAGACTTTGGCAAAGGCTCCATCATGAAGCTGGGCGACGAAAAGATTGAGAACGTGGAGGTCATCCCCACCGGCAGTATCGGCCTGAACGCCGCCCTCGGCGTAGGCGGATACCCCAAGGGCCGTATCATTGAGATTTATGGCCCGGAAAGTTCCGGTAAGACCACCCTGGCAATCCATGCCATAGCCGAAGCACAGAAGCAGGGCGGCATTGCGGCCTTCATCGACGCCGAGCACGCCTTCGACCGCTTCTATGCGCAGAAGCTGGGTGTCAACGTGGACGAGCTGCTCATTTCGCAGCCCGACAACGGCGAGCAGGCCCTGGAAATTGCCGACCAGCTGATTCGCTCGTCGGCCATCGACATCATTGTCATCGACTCCGTGGCTGCCCTGACGCCGAAAGCCGAAATTGAGGGCGACATGGGTGACAACCGCGTGGGCCTGCAGGCCCGACTGATGAGCCAGGCGCTGCGTAAGCTCACCTCCACCATCAGCAAGACCAACACCACGTGCATCTTCATCAACCAGTTGCGCGAAAAGATTGGTGTCATGTTTGGTAACCCCGAAACCACCACGGGTGGTAACGCCCTGAAGTTCTACGCCAGCGTGCGCCTGGACATCCGCCGCGTTACGACCATCAAGGACGGCGACCAGCCCATTGGCAACCAGGTACGCGTAAAGGTGGTAAAGAACAAGGTGGCTCCCCCCTTCCGCAAGGCTGAGTTTGAAATCACCTTCGGCGAGGGCATCTCACACATCGGCGAACTGGTAGACCTCTCCACCGAACTGGACATCGTCAAGAAGAGCGGTTCGTGGTTCAGCTACAACGACACCAAAATCGGTCAGGGCCGCGATGCCGTCAAGCGCATGCTGCAGGACAACCCCGAACTCTGCGACGAATTGGAGGCCAAGATTATGGAAAAGCTGAAAGAAGAAAAATAATTTACTGAAGAGAGAGGAAATGCCGTAACGGCCCATCGGCCTGGGGTCCGCCCCACTCCGCAGCCTCTATATTTACGGTCATCTTCCTCCAGACATAAAGTCCGCCCGGCGCAGCTCAATCAGGAGCAAAGTGCCGAGCGGACTTTTTTTCATCCCCTGCGAGCCCCCTGAACGCAGCCTCATTCCGAAACCTGCGGAAACGAAGCCTCACGGAGCGGCGCGAAAAAAAACTTCGGCGGCTCGGAAAAAATTTTCCGAGCCGCCAAAAAAATTTTCCTCGGCACCTTGTTTTGCGTCTCTTCCCCTCAGAGTCTCAAAACCTAGACCTTATTCCAAAAAAGATTTGATGGCAGCCACAAACAAAGCACCATATCGTTTTTTCTTAAATTCACCAATACCGCTAATCTGGCCAAACTCCTCCACCGTGCGTGGGCGTACCTCAGCCAGCTGCCGCAACGTAGCCTCACTCATCACAATATAAGGCGGCACGCCCTTCTGCTTGGCCAGTTCAAGACACAAAGCACGCAAGTGCTTGAAAAGCTTTTCGCTCACTACCTCGTCGGCAGCACTCACTCCGGCCTGCAGAGGCAGCTGCGCCTCAGTCTTGCCCGCAGTTTTACGGCGGCGCACTGAAGACTTGGTCTCCTCCACACGCGGTACGGCCAGCTGCAGGGTGCGCTGCCCGTAGAGCACATCGCGCCCCATGGGCGTGAGTTTGAGATGGAAATCCTCGTCGTAGCCCACTTCAAACAGTCCCGACTGCAACATCTGCAACAAATAGTCGCGCCAGTGGCGCTGGCTTACGTCACGCCCGGCTCCAAAGGTCTTGATGCGGTCGAAACCGGCCTCGCGCACGGCCGGCGTAAAACGCCCCGACAAAATATCGGCCACCTGCGGCAGCGTGGCGCGCTGCCCCGTGCGCACAATGGCGCTCAGGGCCTTCTGCGCATACACCGTACCGTCAAAACGCTGGGGCGGATGGTAACAAATGTCGCAGTTCTGGCAATCGTGGTCGGAGGTCTCGCCAAAATAATTCAGCAAGATGCGCCGGCGACACACCTGTGCCTCGGCATACTCCTCCATGCGTGCCAGGCGCTCCATGTTGATTTCGCGCTGCCCGCTCTCCTGCGCAAAGCGCGTCAGCTGAATCACGTCCGAATAATTATAGAACAGGAGCGTATCGGAAGGCAGACCATCGCGACCGGCTCGCCCAATCTCCTGATAAAAACTCTCAATGCTCTTGGGCAGGTTGTAGTGCACCACCCAACGCACATTGCTCTTGTCAATGCCCATACCGAAGGCCACCGTAGCCACCACAATCTGCACCTCGTCACGCAGGAAGAGCTCCTGCGTCGTCTCGCGCTGCTTCGTGGTCAGACCGGCATGATAGGGCAGCACCTTGAAACCGTCGGCCGAGAGCTTCTCGGCCAGTGTGTCGGTGTTTTTGCGCGAGAGGCAATAGATAATGCCACTCTGGTCCTCGTGGCGGCGGATGAAATAGAGCAGCGTGTTGTACTTCTCCTTTCCGGCCAGGCCGCGACGGACATCGAGGCTCAGGTTGGGCCGGTCGAACGACGACACAAACACCCGCGCCTCCTCCAGGTGCAGCTGTTTGAGGATGTCGGCCCGCGTCACCTTGTCGGCCGTGGCCGTCAGGGCTACCATCGGAATGTCGGGATAGTGCTCACGCAGCATGCCCAGCTGCGTATATTGCGGCCGGAAGTCGTGGCCCCACTGCGAAATGCAATGGGCCTCGTCAATGGCAAACATACTGATTTTCAAATCGTCCAGCAGGCCGTTCTGCAACTCCAGCAACAGCGTTTCGGGCGCCATGTAGAGCAGCTTGACCTTTCCCTCCAAGCACATCCGGCGCAGGCTGACGCGATTACTTTCGGTAAGGGCGCTGTTGAGCGCATAGGCACTGATGCCGCACGACTGCAGGGCGTCCACCTGGTCCTTCATCAGCGAAATCAGAGGCGACACCACAATGGCCGTCCCCTCCATGGCCAGGGCCGGAATCTGATAGCAGATGCTCTTGCCGCCGCCCGTAGGCATCAGCACCAGGCAGCTCTTGCGCTGCAGAATGTGGCGGATGATGTCCTCATGATGCGGCCGGAAAGCAGCATAGCCGAAATATTGTTTTAAAAGGGAAAGTGGCGAAGCAGACATGAAGGTTATTTTTTCATCAAGCCCTCCAGCTCTTCCAGCTCATGCCGGAAGTCGCGGTCGGCACTGATTTGCTTCTCTACCAGATTAATGGAATGAATCACGGTGGAATGGTCACGCCGCCCGATGCGCTGTCCGATTTGCGAAAGTGAGCAGTCGGTAAACTTCTGACACAGATACATGCAAATCTGACGCACCCGCACGATAGGGCGCTTGCGGCTGGCGGACATCACCTCCTTGGGCTTGACCGAATAGTGCTGGCTGATGCGGCACACGATTTCCTCCACCGAAAGCTCCTTGCGCTCCATATTGACCGAACGGGCCACCACGTGCTTGGCCAGCGGGAGGTCTATTTCGCAATTCTCAATGATGCTCTGCAACATGATGGAGTTGATGACGCCTTCCAGCTCGCGCACGTTCTCGCTCACGTTGTTGACCACGTAGTCCACCACTTCGGGCGGAAACGAAATGCCGTTGCGGCGCATCTTGGCCTGCAGAATGGCGCGCCGAAGCTCTATGTTGGGACGCTCCATCTCGGCTACCATGCCCCACTTGAAGCGGTTGAGCAGGCGTTCCTGAAAGCCCTCGAGCGAAACGGGCGGACGGTCGCAGGTCATGATGATGACCTTGCGGTTCTGGTGGAGATGATTGAAAATATGGAAAAACGTGCGCTGCGTCTTGGCGGTGGTCAGCTCCTGTACATCGTCAATAATGAGCACGTCAATGCTCTGATAAAAGTTGATGAAGTCGTTGCTGTGATTGTGCAGCACGGAGTCGGTGTACTGCATTGTAAAGACGTGGGTCGACACCATCAGTACGCGGAGCTTGGGATGCAGCTGCTTCACGCGCAGGCCCACGGCGTTGGCCAAATGGGTTTTGCCCACACCCGAGGGGCCGTAAAGGAAAAACGGGTTAAACGTCACCTTTTCGGGATGCTCGGCAATGCTCAAGCCAATGGAACGCGTGAGTCGGTTGCTCTCGCCCTCAATGAAATTCTCAAAGGTATATTCCGGATTGAGCTGCGAGTCAATGGGAGGCAGCTCATTTTTTTCAGTAGCCTGGGCCACATCTGCCGGACTGGGACCGGCGGCTTCACCCGGTGCATGTGCCTCAATTTTGTAAGTCAGCGAAATGTTGTCGCCAAAGACCCGCGTAATGGCCTTGGACATCAGGTCAAGATAGTGTTTCTGGATAAATTCGCCCACGAAGCGGCTGGGAATGAGCAGCACAAGGTGCCCTCCTTCTTCCCTTGGCGTAAAACTGCCAAACCGTATCGGGTCAAACCACGTTTCAAAGGCCTGCTCCGACACGCTTTTTTTCAGAAATGCGCGACATTTATCCCACTTTTTACTATCTTCCACGTTTTTCCTTTACTTTCTTTTTTTGGCACAAATTTTGAGTCCGAAACACACGCTTCGGAAAACGTGCTGCAAAGTTCTGTTTTTTTCTTGAATTAGCCAACGATTTGGCCTATCTTTTTCCACAGCTCTTGGCTTCTGTCCGAGCTAGGGATACCCGCTTCCACCCCCTCCCATCCCCCCACTTTTAGTGACACTTGAACCACAGTCAGGGCCCCACACGCCTCCACCCCCGTTGGCCTAAAAGTCGTTATAGATAGTAAATTTATGCACCAAAACTAACCCGGCTTGACTTTATTTCAAGAAAAAACCACTATCTTTGCCTTTGTAATCCTGAAGTATGCAGAAAAGAATCTTACCCTTTATACTTGTCCTGCTCTCGCTCCTGCTGCCCACTACGGCATGGGGCGCCAAGACATTTACTCTGGTCATTGACGCCGGACACGGCGGACATGATGCCGGTGCAGTGGGCAAATTTTCGAAAGAAAAAAACATTAACCTCAATGTAGCTCTGGAATTTGGCCGACTGGTGGAACGCAACAATCCCGACGTTAAGGTGATTTACACACGCAAGACCGACGTATTCATTCCGCTGCAGGAACGTGCCAACATCGCCAATCGCGCCAAGGCCGATTTATTCATTTCCATCCATACCAACTCACTACCGGCCGGCCGCATTGCCTATGGTGCCGAAACCTACACCCTCGGTATGGCGCGCGCCCAGGCCAACCTGGACGTGGCCAAGCGCGAAAACTCCGTTATCCTTTACGAAAAGGACTACCGTCAGCGCTATTCCGACTTCGACCCCAACCAGTCGGAGAGCTACATTATTTTTGAGTTCATGCAGGACCAGTACATGAAGCAAAGCGTCAACCTGGCCCGCTGCATCCAGCGCAGCTATGTCAAGAACGCCGGTCGCCGCGACAAGGGCGTGCATCAGGCCGGATTCCTGGTGCTGCGCAATACGTCGATGCCCAGCGTACTGACGGAATTGGGCTTCATTTCCACGCCTGATGAGGAACAGTTCCTCAACAGCGAGGACGGCATCCGCCGCATGGGAGCCAGCATCTACGCCGGCTTCATTGCCTACAAAAACGATCAGGAGAATCCGCGCACCATCATTCAGCCCTTCAAGCCCTCGAAGCCGGAAAACGACGTCAAGAAAATTGAAGATAATAATAAGAAAAACACGGATTCCCCTTCAGCCAAAGCCAGCGAAGACAAACAAGACAGCCAACCGGCCGTCAGCGAAGCGCAGGCTCAGCAAAAAGAGGTAAGCCAGCCGCAGGAAGACGACAAACAGGAGGCCCCGCGCCAAAACGCAAAGACCGACGGCAAACCGGTTTACAAGGTGCAGATATTTGCCGTTAACCGTCGGTTGCGTGCCGGCAGCCAGCAGTTCAAGGGCCTGACCGACACGGACTACTATGAGGAAAACGGCCTCGTTAAATACACCTACGGCGAAAGCACACAATACAGCGAAATTCTGAAAAAGCGCCGCGAAATTCTGGACAAATTCCCACAGGCTTTCATCGTGGCCTTTGTAGACGGCCAACGCATCGACCTCATCAAGGCCCGGCGGATGAGCCAGAAAAAATAAAGAAACACGCCGGTTCGCCCCACGACACAAGCGGCCGGTTTCAAGTGCCACCTAATCCCCTACCCCAACCGACAGGAATAAACAAGACAACGTCATGAAAAAGATTTTTACCAAGGAAATAAAAATTGCGCTGACAGCCATCATAGCCATTGTTCTGCTGTTTTTAGGCATCAACTTTCTGAAAGGCGTCAACCTGTTCAAGAATTCCAACCTCTACGTCATCAAGTTCAAAGACATTTCCGGACTTTCGGTATCCAACCCCGTCTATGCCAACGGATATGCCGTAGGCATTGTGCGCGAAATCACCTACGACTACGAACATCCGGGTAACGTGGCCGTAGGCGTAGAGCTTGACTCCAAGATGCGTGTACCGGCCGGTACACGAGCCGAACTGGCTACCGAACTACTGGGCGGTGCTGTCATGAACCTGATACTGGGTCCCGACCCTTTACACACGATTGAACCGGGCGACACCATTCCGGGCGGACCGCAAGACGGACTGATGAGCAAACTGGAGCAGGCAACTCCTACCGTCATGGCCCTGATTCCGAAGCTCGACTCCATCCTGACCAACATTAACCGCATCACCAGTGACCCCGCACTGATGCAAACGATCAACAACGCCGCAGAACTGACCGCCCAGCTCAAGACAACGACAGCGTCCGTCAACCATTTGCTCAAGAACGACGTGCCTCAGTTGACGGCCAAGCTCAATCGCATCGGCAGCAACATGGAAGTATTGTCCGGCCATCTGGCCAACGTGCCGGTAGAAGAGACCATGCAAAACGTCAACGAGACGCTGGCCAGCGTACAACAGCTGAGCAAGAACATGACCGACATCACCCACAACCTCAACAGCAGCATGAGCAGCAAGGACAACACGCTGGGCCTGCTCCTCAAAGACCGCCAGCTGTATGACAACATCAACAGTACCATCAGCAGTGCCGATTCGCTGGTGACCGACCTGAAAGCCAACCCGAAACGCTACGTCCACTTCTCCCTGTTCGGACGCAAGGGTAACTAATCCAAAGCCAAAAATTCCACCGATAGGAAAGCGGGCAGACCGATACGCCGTCAGTTTGCCCGCTTTTCGTTTTCTTGTCATTTTCAGGCCATTCTTTTCCCCTCCGCCGCTAAAGAGCAAAGGACCACGAAATGCAATTCAAGGCGCCACCTCTCCCGATAATGGTAGGAGGCACTTTGACCTGATAAATCCGACCTTCATACTCCGGAAAAAGCCGCTTAATCTGTGCCAGCGCCTCCCCATCGGTAGACGCCCCCAGCCCCGGCACGATAATTACCCGGTCGGTCTGAATCATATTGATATAGGCCCAGCTCCGTACCGGATAAGAACTCAATTCCAAATCTATCACTTCAAAGCGTGCCGATAGGGCTCGGCGCATCTGTTCCGCAATATCTTCAGGATAGAGCGCTAGATTCACCAGCACCTTATTGTCCCCGATAGCATGCAGAATTCCGTCAGTGTGGCCGCACGTATCTTCCCGGTCCCAGGGCAAAAAAATGAAATCATGCTTAGGGAAAAGCGCCTTTAATTGAGCGCAAATCTCCTCCCGGTCCATTTCCAGATTCTCAAAAAAGATTTTTTCCGTCATCACGACAACCGGCGTCACCTCCTGTCCGTTCCGGACGGTAGCCAATGTAAAATTTCCGCCGTCTGCCACCATCGGCGACCGCTTTACGGCAGACTTGGACAACTCTTCCGCCAAACGGACAGAAACTTCCGTGGGCGTCTCATATTCGCATTCATCCTTCAGATAATCCGGATGATACCGAAACTGCACAAACTCCACTCCGGCAGTCTGCACCGGCATAAAATCCCGACACCAATAGTCTGCCGTTCCCTTCAAAAGTCCATGTACCACACCATGGCGGGACAAAATCGCGTCTATTTCGCGATAAGCGGCTGAATAATAACTTTTAAACTCAGCCGTAAAATACACATGATTCGCTATTTGCATTTTACTTCACATTTTTCCTCTGCCAAATCCATATTCGTAAAACGCCATAAACGGTCCTTAGTCTCCCCTTCAACGATGTGAATCCCTACTCTTGCATGCTGATTCACCCTGACCTCATGATAATCATCATTATCCACCCAAATTATGGATAAGCCATTCTCCAAAACTGACGCATTGCCGAAAAGGTCTTCCCACAAATACTGGGGCTTAAACTTCAAAGGGGCATTCTCATACCTATTCACATAAGGTTTCTCACCCCCGGCTATGGGGTTATATTTATACCCTCTTATTAGGAAAGAAGCCCGATACTGTCCCTCCCGTTCAAAAGTCACATCCACGCCAGAGCGGTTAGGGCAGACGGAACCGATGGGGAAATACGGAATGTCTTTACCCACATGATACATTTGAGGGTCTACAATGGTCTGATGCGCCTCATCGTAAAAATAAAACTCAATCTCTATGGGATAGATTTCGTATGCCTTATTCACGACAAACCTCCCATTAAAAACAATCTGGGCGATGTGTTCAAACTGTTTTGTCATCTCGTCTACGGTAGAAGCCGGCACAAATTGCTCCAGCGCACGCTTTAATCTTTTTGAATGATTTTCCATATTACATGTTTTAGTTAATGTGTGGCAAGTATATCTTTTTTGTCTGTAAAAATCTCTTAACAAACTCTACAAAGATACAAGAAATCCGGCAAACAGTGAATGCCAATGTACCCCAACGCCAAGTAGCTGCAGCGCACATCATCCTCACACATACACCCGTCTTTTCGCGTCATTTCTACCTTTTTACAAGGTTATTCCGGCATTTTTCATTAAGTTTGTAAGTTGAAAACAAGAACTCCACGAAAAAAACAATGAAAAAGCCAATTGAAATTTTCAAAGGATTCTTTCAGATGGGCCTGCTGGCCAGCGGAGGCGGACACGCCCTGCTGCAGCAAATAGAAAAACAACTCATTGAGCGCGACCACCTGCTTACCTCCGAAGAACTGACCGACCTGACCACACTGGCCTCTTCCATGCCCGGTTCGTTCGGACTGAACCTGAGCCTGGCCGTGGGTTACCGACTGGGCGGCTGGCGCGGCGCCACATTGGCGGGACTGGGCATACTGGTGCTGCCACTGGTACTCTTTACGCTGCTAGCCCTGCTCTACTTCAACCTGCAGGATACAGCTTGGATTCAGCGCTTTCTGCGCGGTATGCGCCCGGCCATTGTGGCCCTAATGGTCATGCCCTGCTACCGCCTGGGCAAGGCTGCCCGCCTCAACCTCTCCAACATCTGGATTCCGCTGCTTACCATCATGGCCGTCGTCGTGTTCCGCCTTACCCCCATCTACGTCATCGTAATTGTGGGGGGGTGTGCCTACTTGTACGGTCGCTTCGTCAAGCCTCAGGAAACCGACAAGGAATGACACTGCCACATCTCATCTGAATCTACTGACAACCTTATAAACGCTCAAACCTCACCATGCGATTACTGCTTCAACTATTTTGGAATTTTCTGCTCATCGGATTCTTTGGCATCGGGTCGTCCTACATCAGCATCCCCCTGCTCTACGACCGCATTGTCGTAGCCAACAAGTGGCTGCAGCCGGGCCAGTTTTCCGACCTGCTCTCGCTATGCCGCATGCTGCCCGGTCCGACAGAACTGAACATGGCGGCCTTTGTAGGCTACGGCAGCGTCAGCCAGCAGTTGGGTGCCGGCATGGGACTGCTGGGCGTACTTGTAGCCATGGCCGCCATGGCCACCACTTCATTTGTACTGATGTTTCCCACCCTGCGCCTGTTTGCCGACAAGGGAACCAACTCCATTACCCAAGGCATTATGGAATCCCTGCGCCCCGTGACGGCCGGCATGATGATGGCCTTTCTGATCCTGCTTTTTAACGTCGAAAACTTTGGCCATCCCTACCTGCTGAAGTGGGACTTCGTATCCAGCATTTTTCTGTTTGTGGCCACGCTGCTAGGCGTGCATTATTTCCGCTTCAATCCCATTTTTATTCTGCTGCTCTGCGGCTTGGCCGGCATCGTACTCTTTTAGGCTCAAAAAAAGGAAGGCACCAAAAATAAACGAGGTGGCTTCTAGAATTTTTTAGGTCGGACCTTAAATTTTCTAGAAGCCGTCTCGTTTTTATTCCATCCATGCGCCTGCTGGCGCCGTGGCTAAATGTAGTCGTCAATGGTCTCGTTAATAAAATCGAGATATGGCTTCATCACCTTAAAGCACTCCATGGTACGGTCCAGCCAGTCGGGCGCGCAATAGAAGTCGTCATCCACCAAATGCCCCACGGAATAATCCTTGGGCCGCAAGTATTGCGGAAAGGGGAATTGGCGGTCGAAGCCCTTGGGCATGGTTTTCAGGGCCGTTTCGCCGATTTCGGGATAAAGGGCATGGAAACGTGGCTCCTCCACAATGCTGCGAAACTCGTCAATGCGCAGCACGATGTCCTCGCGTACGGCCTTGAGCACGTCAGAGGGCAGACACCAGGCGCCACCGGCCACCATGCAGTGGCCCGGTTGCAGATGGATGTAATAGCCACCATGAAAGGACTTGCGCCCACGACTGTTGCAGTAAGCTCCAAAATGGCGCTTATAAGGCGCCTTGTCGGGCGAAAAGCGCGTATCGCGATAGAAACGGTAAGTGCAGTCGGCCACCGTGAGCCACTTGACGCCCTCGTCCAGCTCGGTCAGGCGCCGCAGAAGCGCCTCCACCATCTGCCCGAACGCGGCACGGGCCCGCTCATACCAGTCGCGATGGGCGGCAAACCACTCGCGATCGTTGTTTTGCGCAATGGCTTCCAAAAAACGCAGCACCTCGGCTGCCTGTGAATTATCGGATGGATTCATTTTTATCTTATGCTTTTTATCAAAAATTTTTACTCCGGAAAACTGTCCGCCTTGAGTTGCTCGCTGTACTCATGGAGCGCCCGATAAAAGCGGTGACGCGTCAGGGTAGCCACATCACCCAGCACGAAGAGCTTGTGGCGCGCCCGCGTCATGGCCACGTTCATGCGCCGCAAATCGCGCAGAAAGCCTATCTGCCCCTGACTGTTGGCGCGCACCAGACTCACCATGACGATGTCACGCTCCTGCCCCTGAAAACCGTCGACGGTGTTCACCGTAATCAGCGAACGGAAAGGCTTGAGCGCCGCGTCAGCCCGCACCAGCCGGCGCAACTCCTGTACCTGTACGCGATAGGGCGAAATGATGCCCACATCCAAGCGCTCGTCCAGAAAGCGCTGCCGCCCGATGCGGTCAATGTAGCGCTTCAGGGTGTCGATGGTCAGCCACGCCTCAGCCCAGTTGATGCGGCCGTAGCTGCCGCCCACCATCTCCTCGCCCACGGGCTCGACCGGTGAGTCAGCATCTGTCTGATCCGCTGCCTGCTGTTCGGCAGCGGCGTCAATCCACACCAGAGGGACGTCGAAATCGAGCAGACTGCGGCCCGACACCTCGGGGGCCGACTTGACCTTTCCGCCGTAGAACCACTCGGACGAGAACTGCATCAGGCTGTGATTCATGCGATACTGCGTGGTGAGCAGCGTGACGCAGTCCGGATGTTTGCGGGCCACGTGCTCCATGAGCGTCTCACCCAGTCCGCCCTGCAACGCCTCGGGCGAAAGTACTGTGGGCGGAAGCTGACAGTGGTCGCCGGCCATGATAACGCGGTCGGCTCGCTGCAGGGCTATCCAGCAAGCTGCTTCAAGCGCCTGCGCCGCCTCGTCAATAAAAAGGGTATGGAAGTGCTGGCCCGTCATGAGACTGCTGGCCGCTCCGGCCAAAGTGGAAGCCACCACGCGGGCGTTGGCAAAGAGGGTCTGACGGATTTCCAGCTCCAGGGCTGCCGCCCGCTCCTTGAGGCGGGCTATCTTCTGATGCAGGCGCTCGCCGCCATGCCCCCGCGAAGCATACAGCTGACGCACCTCACGGCGAATGGCACAGAGCTTGGGATAGTCGGGATGGGCCGCAAACTGCTGCTCATAGCAATGGGCAAACATCTTGTCAGTAATGCGGGCGGGATTGCCAATGCGCAACACCGAGAGCCCACGCTCGGCCAGCTTTTCCGAAATCCAGTCGACGGCCATGTTACTCTGCGCACACACCAGCACCTGCGGCTCACGGCGCAACACCTCGTAGATAGCCTCGACCAGCGTGGTGGTCTTGCCCGTGCCGGGAGGGCCATGCACGATGGCCACATCGCAAGCCCGGAGAGCCTGGTTGACGGCCTCCTGTTGCACGGCATTGAGCCAGGGCAGACTCACAGGCGGAACGGCCGAACAGGACGGAACCTGCGGCCCGTGGAAAATATCGCGCAACACGGCCAGCCGGCCATCGCGGGCGGCAATGACCTTATCGAGCGCACTGAACATGAGGCGATAGGTGGTTTCGTCAAAATAGAGCTGCACGCCTACAAAACTGGCCGCCCGCAACTGGTCGGCTTTGGCCGTACCGCCGGGCAGACTGACCACCATGCTGTCAGTGGCCGCATAGCTCACGGTGGCCACAAAATTAAAATAGGTCAGATTGCCCTGCGCATCGCGGCTGAAAAAGCATACCGGGCGGCCGTACTCAAAATTGTGCGTAACGTCGGTCTCGTCGGCACTGCGCTGCACCTCAATGACAAACTGATTCAGGGAATTATAGTAAGCCCGCCCGAAACTGACCGGAAACCAGCACTGGCCGCGCTTGATTTTGCGACCAATACCCATAACTTCAGTTTCGCGCTGAAACGTGGCTTTTTCGTAGGCATATTCCTTTTGCAGCAGCGTGCGCTGTTGCAAAAGGTGCTGTATGGCATTCTTCATGAAAACTTTTTATCGGCGTTCAAAATGGTAAGGAACGGGCGGAGCAGGATAGCTGTCCTTGCGCGACTCTACACTGATTTGCAACCAGCTGTGCTCCCCCAGCTTAAAGTCAAAACCGCCGCCGTACACGTAATCAGGATTGCGGTCGTAAAAATACGGCGCAGCCAGTCCGCGCACCGTGTGCGGCAACAGGCGCTTGGCGCCATAGGCAAAGATGTTGATGCGGTCGGTCAGGCGATAGGTAGCAGCGCCCATCAGGCTGAGTGAAGTCAGGCGGTCGCCTCCCCACGTAAGATTGTCGGCCGACAAACCTGCGGCAATGCTCAGGCGCGACGTCAGCGGGGCCACATACATCAGATTAAGGTGCTGTCCGAAGCCCACGCCACGCGGAGCATACTTGCCCCACGCCGCCGAAACGCTCATGCCAAACTGCGCATTCAGTCCCTGATGCAGGGGCATATAGCCATCCCAATAGTCCAGACTGCCCGGCACATTCATAAAGAAATCAGCAGGAGCCAAGCCCTCACTCACCCCCACTTCGTCATCTGCCAAGTGCTGCGCAGTATCGGGCAGCGCCGTTTCGCGCTCCCAAGGCGTAACAATCGTGTCAGACGGCTGCTCTACCTGGGCAGACAGCCTCAACACACCTGAACAAAAGCAAAACAGGACAATAAGACCAATGTTATGGATTATTTTCATCTTCATTTTCTCCTTTCCACATGAAAAAAAGACTTATGCCTTTGTAAATAATCAAGATGCGAACACGGCGCACGGTATGTGCCACAACTACAGTCACCCGTTTACGGCGTCGCATCCGTTCTCTATGCAAAGATAAGAGAAAATTGCATGCAGCACAAAGGCCCGCCGGCGACTTTAATCTTTTTTAGTGGGAAGCGTCGGAAACAATAGCTAGTCAAGAATCAGCATGCCTCCCTCCCCAACAGCCTTACACCGACTGAGCTTCAGCTTCCTGACGGGCAATAATTTTCTTCCACCGGCGAATGACGCTCAGAATCAACGGTAAGGCCAACATAAACGTGCAGAAATCGGCTACCGCCTGACAGGCCTCGAGCCCAGACAAACCAAAGAAATGCGGCAACAGGAACAGGGCCGGCAAGAAGAAGAGCCCTTGACGCGATGATGCCAGGAGTGTAGCTCGCCCACTGTAACGCACGGTCTGGAGCGTCATGTTGCTGATGGTGCAGAAGGCTATGCAGGGGAACACAATCAGCTGCCAGCGCAGGGCGTTGGCTCCCACGGCTACTACAGCGGGATCGTGACGAAACAGATGCACAATCTCCGGCGCCCAAATAAAACCTAATACAGCACAGATAGTCAGGAACAACGTACCCATGCGTACACACAACCAGAAACCACTGATAACGCGCCGATAAAGCCCCGCACCAAAATTAAAGCCACACACGGGCTGGAACCCCTGACCAAACCCCAGCAACAGGGCAAACATCAGGAAGCTCAGACGCGTGACAATACTCATGCCGGCAATGGCGGCATCGCCATAATGTCCGGCCACCAGATTGAGCAACATGGTGGAGAGGCAGGCCAGTCCCTGACGGCTAAGCGAGGGAGTACCACCACGCACAATTTCCTTGAGCAGCGACACATCAGGACGAAAATGACGCGGATGGATACGTAGGTTATTGCCCTGACCGTCCATATAGAGCAACAGGCAAAAGCTGAACAGCTGGCAAATGACGGTGGCAATGGCAGCACCTTTAATACCCAACCCCAACACGAAAATAAACAGGGGAGCCAGCAGCACATTGAGTACAGCACCGCTAACCACTCCCACCATGGCATAGGCGGCATTTCCCTGGAAACGCATCTGATTGTTCAGGACCAATGAAGACGTCATGAAGGGAGCGCCCCACAAAATAATGCCTACATATTGCCGGCTATAAGGCAAGATGGTCGGTGTTGACCCCAAAGCCAGACAAAGCGGCTCCAAGAACAAATGCCCCACACAAGCCACAACCAGTCCCATCAGAAAAGCATAGACAAATCCGGTGGTAGCCATAGCACCGGCATTGCCAATATCCCGGGCGCCCAACCGGCGGGAAATATAATTGCCCGAACCATGACCAAAGAAGAAACCGATGGCCTGAACTACAGACATGATCGGAAACGCCACACCAATAGCTGCCGTAGCCTGCGTGCTGATGCGTCCTACAAACCACGTATCGGTCAAGTTATAAATGGACGTCACCAACATACTCAGCATGGTAGGCAGCGCCAGGCGCAAAATCACACGCCCCACGGGTGCTTCGGTCAGAAGATGAAAGTTGTCTGTTTTCGGGCTGTTCATAACATATTCACACTAAAAGTTATTGTACAAAACAGACGGCGGTGGGACTTTTCATGCCCTTCCGCCGTCGTTGTTTCTTTCTATTTCATTATGCTGAAAATTTACTTCTTTTTTTCATGTTGCCCATAGCCATATCCGTAACCATAACCATAGCCATAACCGTATCCATAGCCATATCCGTAACCGTTATGCATCCGACAACCGTTGAGCACTACGCACATATTCTTAATTTTTCCTGAAGTCTGCAACTTCTCAACCTCCGGCATGATGCGTTTATCTTCCACACCAATACGCATCACAAAGAGTGTTACATCAGCTACACGGCTAACAATAGCAGCATCGGCAACCTGGAAAGCAGGAGTCGTATCAATGACAATATAGTCGTAGACTTCTTTCAGTTTAGCTATTAGCAACTCCAAGCTAGGACTCATCAAAAGCTCAGCCGGATTAGGTGGAATGATACCAGAAGGAATGAAGTCAAAATCAGCCTTATCGCGAATCAACAAGTCCTCATACAAATTGGTATCGTTGTTCAAAAAAGAGGTCAAGCCCTGACCACGTCCAATCAATGCACTCTGCGTACCCTTACGGATATCGGCATCTATCAGCACGACACGTTTCTTGGCCTGAGCCAAAATATGCGACAAATTACGAGAAACAAAAGTTTTTCCCTGCGAAGGCGACGAAGAGGTCAGCATAATTACGTGCTTATCAGCAGTCTTATCAACCACAAAATTTAAATTGTAACGTAACAAGCGGAAAGCCTCAGCCACGGAATTGTTGTTCTGATCGGTGGCAATCAGGTTCTTAATACCATCACGCTGACTGCGCTCGCGCATTTCCCAACGTGGAATTTCGCCCACAATAGGCAGACTCATTCCCTCTTCTACTTCCTTACGTGAGCGCAAAGCTGTATCCATAGAATAAAGTATTCCGAAATAAGCACTTGGCAGGGCCAAACCTATCACAAAGCCGACCAAAAGGAATATCATTGTACGCGGAGCAATAGGAAGCTTACTGCCATAAGGCGGCTCTACTACACGAATATTTGCTTCGTTAATGGCCAGTTGAAGAGCAACTTCTTCACGCTTATTCAAAAGGTAATTATAAAGGTTCTCCTTCAAAATCTGCTGACGCTGAATATCGTTAGCCTGACGCTCCTTCTGCGGCACCTCGCTCATGGCACTATTCAGCACATTTTCGTTAGTGCGTGCCTTTTGAGCCTTTAAGTTCACCGAATTTACATAGCTGCGCACGCCAGCCAAAATAGAAGCCCGTTTAGCCTTCAGAGCCTCATTCATATCCTTAATCACTGGTGAATTGGTAGAATTCTGCTCCAAATTTTTCTTTTCAATCAAAATGTCATTGTAAGCCGAAATCTCCTGCTGAATACCAGCATCCCCCAAGTCAAGCATCGGGATAAACTCATCATCCTTGCTCTTACTGTGCAGATACGATTCCAAATAACGCGCTACGCTCAACTGGGTCTCATAATCCAAAGAAAGGTTACGCGCCGTTCCCTGCTGCTGCAGGAAAGCATCAGCACTCTTCTGGAAATCCACAATATTGTATTTTTCCTTGAAACGCGCCAATGAACCCTCAACCTTAATCAAGTCCTGCTCAATCAGACCGATACGTTCCTCAATGAATTTTGCCGTATTCTCAGCTACACGGTTTTTACTCTCAATAATATCTTCACGATACACATCCAATAAAGTAGAGAGCAGCACTTCTGCACGCTTCTTGTTTACATCCTGGCAGACCAACTGAATCAACGAAGATTGCTTATCCACTGGAGTAGCCGAAATGCACTTCACATAAATTTTGGCGGCATCCTTTACGCTAATGCGGGTAATACTAATTTTTTTGCCTACAAATTCGCTGAGATACTGCGGATTTTTATTCAGCACCATTTTACCCACCGGCGTACTGAAAGGATGGCCAAATGTACCTTTATAACTGAATTCAGAATCAAAGTCTTCAAACTGAAGATTTTTCAGCTCAAAATGACTCTCATCAATAATATTGACATCAAAAGACAAGGCCTTGGAAAATGGTGACAAGAACGCCACATTAAAGGGCCGGATACTAAACAAGGAAATAGGGCGAAGGCCTTCTTTAGTATCGTACGACACATCCAGTCCCAAACGCTCTACCACACGTTCCATCAAGCGATAGGACTGCAATATAAAAGTTTCGTCCTGCAAACTGTTACCTACCGACACGCCATTCAATTCCAACAACATATCAGCACTACTGCGCATCCGATTACCTGCACCACTTGTACCATTATTATCTTCAATCTGTAATACCGCGGTACGCTGATAAACCTTTGGCTGCGTTTTTGTATACACATAAGCCAAAGCTACAAATAGGACGACTGAAGTTACGAACCACATCCAATGCTTCTGCAAAATAACAATGCAGATACCAATAATTTGTTGAAAATTGATACTTTCCTCCTTTGGCTCAACCTGATTAGCGACAGGAGTTACTGTATTATTTGCCATATCTACTAAAGTATTATCTAGTTAGAGAAATGATCAACGAAGCCAACGAAGCAACGATACTAACAAACGTACCAGCTACGGACAAGTAAGTATAACCTGTGCTACCCTTGACACGTTCAGACGTATTAGCCTCTACATAAATCAAATCATTCTGCTTCACAAAATAAGCTGGCGAATTGAATACGCTTTCCGGATTTGTCAAATCAATAGTGTAACTGATGCGTTGGCCATTCTGTTCGCGAATTACCTTTACATTTTTACGAAAAGCCACATTTGTAAGATCGCCAGCTTTTCCCAAAATTTCAAGAATGGTCATACGCTCACCCGTAGTATTCTGCACGACACCAGGATTTCTCACCGCTCCCAACACCGTCACACGATAATTAATAATTCGGGTGGTAACTATAGCATCCTGAATATATCCTTCTTCCCTAATACGTTTAGCCAACATGTCCGACAACTCATCTACCGAATAGCCTGCGGCCTTAACCATACCGAAAATAGGAAACCGTATGTAGCCGTTTCGATCCACTGTAAAATAAGACACACCGGCCTGTGTATTCTGCGTAGTACCGCTACTCTGTGATGTTCCCGTACCAGAACCAATCAAAGTCTGGTTATTAAAAATACTGATCAGTTTATTGTCACGACTTGTAATTGAAATAGCCAGTTGATCGTCAGCACCAATCTTCAAACTGTAAGTGGTGGTCATGGCCTTATATTGGGCATAATCTTTTTCAACTCCCTGCAAATATGTCATATCTTTATTTGACACACAGGAAGAAAGAAAAAGCCCTATCACCAAGACGGCCAAGAGTTCAAATTTCCGCATTACTCGAAAAAGTTTTTTGTTTATTTAAAATTATTAACATGCAAAAGTACAACTATTTTCAGTCAGCGCCAAAGCATCTACATTTTTTAATACTTGGCATAGAAAAAACGGATACGACTGTTTCCTTTCTTCAGAATCGAGCCATATCCGTATCAGTAATCTAGGTCTTGAACTAGTCCTATACCACTCTAGTTCTCAAATTAGTATCAAATATTTTCTTTCTTTTCCTGAACGATGGCATCCAATACAGCCACAGCCGTAATATTAACGATATCACGCACTGAACACTCAAAGTCTGTAAAATGAATTGGCTTATTCAAGCCCATCTGAATAGGACCGATAACTTCAGCGTCATCCACCATCCCCTTAATCATTTTATAGGAAGAATTAGCAGAACTCAGGTTGGGGAATACCAGCGTATTGACATCCATACCCTTCAGACGAGTAAACGGATATTTTTCATCACGCAAATCCTTGTCGAGTGCAAAATTCACCTGCATTTCGCCGTCAATAGCCAGGTCGGGATACGCTTCCTGCATCTGAGCCACGGCTTCATGGATGGAAGCAGGGCTACCCACCTTATCGGAACCAAAGTTAGAATACGAAAGCATGGCTATCACCGGAGTACGATTGAAAAAGCGTACTGTGGAAGCACTCAACTTGGCTATATCCACCATAGTCTGAGTATCGGGGTGACGATTAATCAGCGTATCGGCCAGAAAAAGCACACCCTTCTTGGAATGAATCAGGTGCATGGTACCGAAGTGATCATATCCGTTACGAATGCCAATCACATCCTTAGCCACCTTGATGGTGTTGGAATATTTGGTGTAAAGACCGGTTATGAAGGCATCGGCATCACCCGTTTCCACCATCATCATACCAAAATAGTTCCGCTCATACATCTTATCGGTAGCCTCCTGCAAGGTATATCCCTCACGCTGACGCTTCTGGGCCAGCAATTCAGCATAACGCAAGCGACGTGGCTGCTGGTCGTCAGCACGCAGATCAATCACCTCTACATTATCCAGATTCAGCTTCATATCGTCGGCCATGTGACGAATAAGCTCGCGATTACCCAGCAAAATAGGATGGCAAATGCCCTCTTCCTTGGCCTGTACGGCAGCCTCCAGCATCTTGGGGTGGGTACCTTCGGCAAACACCACACGCTTGGGGTCCAGACGAGCCGTATCGTAAAGGTTCTGAACGAACTTGCTCTCTTGTCCCATCAGTTCACGCAAATGCTGGCGATAAGCTTTCCAATCTGTAATCGGATGACGTGCCACGCCGCTTTCCATGGCAGCCTTGGCCACAGCCATAGATACTTCCGTAATCAGACGATGGTCTACAGGTTTCGGAATAAAGTAGTCCGGACCGAAAGTAAAGTTGCGCACATGATAAGCACGGTTTACGATGTCGGGCACGGGGCGCTTGGCCAAATCGGCAATGGCGCGCGCAGCGGCCAGCTTCATTTCCTCATTGATGGCCTTGGCAGCCGTATCGAGCGCACCACGGAAAATATAGGGGAAACCGATGACGTTATTAATCTGGTTCGGATAGTCGGTACGTCCGGTACTCATCAGTACATCGGGACGGGCCTCCTTGGCATCTTCATACGAAATTTCGGGTACGGGATTGGCCAGGGCAAAGATGATAGGCTTGTCAGCCATGGAGCGTACCATGTCCTTGCTCAGCACGTTACCTTTTGAAAGACCGACAAACACGTCTGCGCCCTTGATGGCCTCCTCCAGCGTGTGAAGGTCAGTGCGTAAGGTGGCAAACTCGCGCTTCTGTTCCGTCAAATTGGTACGGTCCTGCGTGATCACGCCCTTGGAATCAAGCATCACGATGTTTTCGCGACGGGCACCGAAAGAGCAATACAGGCGGGTGCACGAAATGGCAGCAGCTCCGGCACCGTTGATGACGATGCGAACCTCCTCTATTTTCTTACCGGCCACCTCCAGCGCATTCAGCAATCCGGCAGCCGAAATAATAGCCGTACCATGCTGGTCGTCGTGCATGACGGGAATATCCAATTCTGCCTTCAAACGTTGCTCAATCTCAAAGCACTCAGGCGCCTTGATGTCCTCCAGGTTGATACCGCCAAACGTAGGCGCAATAGCCTTGACGGCCTGAATGAACTTTTCGGGATCCTTTTCGTTCACCTCAATATCGAAGGCATCCACTCCGGCGTAAATCTTAAAGAGCAGGCTCTTTCCCTCCATCACCGGTTTGCCGGACATGGCACCGATATCGCCCAGTCCCAACACGGCCGTTCCGTTGGAAATAACGGCAACCAAGTTGCCCTTGTTGGTGTATTTGTACGCATCTTCCTGATTCTTCTGAATCTCCAGACACGGCTCAGCCACGCCCGGCGAATAAGCCAGCGAAAGATCGGTTTGAGTACGATAAGGTTTGGTGGGAATAACTTCTATTTTTCCAGGTTTACCCTGGGAGTGATAAAGCAAGGCAGCTTCTTTTGTAATCTTTACCATTGTATAATGTGTCTTATTTCTATTTTATCATCCTTATATGCGTATTGACAAAATTAATGATTGTCATACACTTTCAAGCCAAAAAGCGGTTTTTATTTTATGTCCAAATACTCAAAAAAAGCACTTTCCACATTATTTTTATTTTCTTTACACCATTTTGACGCATTCAGTTGGCAAAACCATCATGCTTTATTAATAATTCAAGACATTTACCAATCACGAATCCAGCCATTTCTGCCATACATCCCCACCAATCGCATTTTTCATATATCAACTCAACATGCCTTCCACATCTTGCCTATACAAGGTCCGACCCTGTTGAAACAAGAAGGCACCTCGTAAAAAAAAGCCGGCACCTCGTAGAAACAAGATGCCGACCTTATATTGAGATATATAAGCCCTAAAGTATAACAGCCTTAGAACTGATAGGTCAGTGTAAAGCCAAGATTGTAAAAACCAGGAGTCAAGATACCAGTTTCATTACCGATACAAAGCAGGAAAGCCGGACGATAATCAACACCAAAAGTAAACGGCACATTCTTTCCCGTGAATCCGAAACCGAGGTCTGCCATTGGCCCCAAATAGACACCATCATACTTATCCCACTGTGTCCAGCCGATCTGACCACCGACACCGCCCCAGAGTTTCCAGGAAATTTTGTCACACCAATGATCCCACTGTTTGATGTTCCAGTTGTACGTAGCGGTAGCATTGAAACCATCATTATACATAAAAGCTCCGGCCGTTACATCCAAAAAGTTTTTCTGACTAAAATGATATTGATATTCCAAATCCCATGTCGAACCGCCAAAATGAATACCAAACGAATGTGGCGTGCTCTGTGCGTTTGCCGTAAAAGCTGCTCCTACAAAAAACAAGCTCACCAGCATTTTTTTCAAACTTGACTTCATATTTTCAATTTTTGGTTTGATTAGTGGGACAAATATAAAGAATTCGTCACGCTTTTGTTGTCCATATCATGTTAATATGAATTAAAAAGCATATCTCCCGACCGTTTTCAGCCATTTCTGTGTTACTTTTTTCAATCAAAAAGCCTCCTACATATCCTTTTGTCGTACAATGCATAAATATACATCCTCAAATATTAAACTGACAAAAAATCAGAAAACTTTTTGTTTCGGCTTCAGTTTTTTGTAACTTTGCGTATATTTACCAATGTGTATTCTTACGGGTATGGTCCAATCAAAAGAGTCTGAACACAACAAAGCCGAATTGAGACAACGCATTATCATTACGGCATTAGAAGCCTTTATGGAAAAAGGCATAAAAGCCGTGCGCATGGATGACATAGCCAAACGGCTCAACATCTCCAAACGCACGCTATACGAAGTGTTTGAAGACAAGAAGCAACTGATTTACGAATGCATCACCTACAAACACATGCAGGAACTGGCTCACCAGGAAGAACTCAACCGACAGGCCGGCAACGTATTGGAGCGTGTATTTATTGAAATGGTTACCTCCATTGAAACCTTCAACAAGACTTCGCCGGACTTCTACCGCGACCTGCAAAAGTACCCCCGCTTCATTGAGCTTAAGAACGAACAAATTGAAAAGAATCGCGATAAAGCTGTCAAATTCCTAGAAAAAGGGAAAAAACAAGGGCTATTTCGTAGCGACGTACGTTTTGACCTAATTCTCGATCTTCTCCACCTTCAACTTGAATATACGTTCGAAAAGCACCTTGATAACAAATACGATATCAAAGAAATTTTCTATTTTGTAGTTGTCACATTATTCCGCGGTTGCGCCACAATCAAGGGTATACAAGTCATTAACAATTTTCTGGCCAAACACCCCGACGTTATCCCCGAAAACATCAAGACAGACGACGCCTGAACACCACCCACGCCACCACCGGAATGCCCACAATTGGCATCACGCTGTTAATAGGCAGCGCCTCTGGGAACAACCGGCACACACCGTAGGCCAGAGTCAGCACAAAAGCACCACCCAACAGGCACACCGGCAGCAGTAGCCGATGGTCGGAAGTTTTGAAAATCCACCGGGCCAGATGCGGCACCACCAGTCCCACAAAGGCAATGGGTCCGCACAGCGCCGTCACTACGGCCGACAAGGCACCGGTCAGCAGCAGCACTTGCCACTTAAACACTTTCATATTCAGTCCGGCATTGGCCGCATACCGCTCACCCAACAACATGGCATTCAGCGGCTTGGCCAGCAAAAGTCCGGCCAGGCACAAGACCACGGGAACCAGCAGCAAGGGCAGCCGATTGAGCGTCACGCTGCTAAAATCCCCCATTCCCCACAACACATAGGTATGTATATTTTGCGCAGACGCTGAAAAGTTCAGCAGCGTCACCACCGACGAGGCGGCATACCCCATCATGATACCCACAATCAGCAAGAGCAATCTGTTGTGCAACCACACGCTGCATAACAGCAGGACAACCAGCGCCGCCACAGCTCCCACAAAAGCCGCCAGCATCACCACCAGCATTCCCGTCAGGGCCAGGTCGGACGTCAGTACCACACCGCCGCCCATCCACAACATCACCACGGCCACGCCCAGACTGGCGCCGGAATGCACGCCCAGGATGGAGGGGTCAGCCAAAGCGTTGCCGAAAAAGGTTTGCAGCATCAGCCCCGTCATGGCCAGCGCCGCACCGGCACAAGCTGCTGTCAGCATCTGCGGCAACCGCGACTCCATCACGATAAAGCGCACACTGGCATCCACGCCCGGCTCGCCGGTTAGCAGGCGCCAAACCTGTCCGGCCGGAATCGGCATGCTGCCCACAAAAAGGTTGGCCAGCATCGCGCCTGCCAACAGCAGACACAGAGTGATGAGGCAGATTTTCGTCTTCATGAAGCCATCGGTTTGAAATATCTCAGCTTATATTGGGGTAACACCTCGGGATGCAGCATTTTGATCCAATCGGCCAGCAGGCGCTCGGGGTGAAACGGTGTTTCGTCGTAATACGGCACTTTCAGCGTGTTGCACCCGTACATCCTGCCGTGCTGCCAAGCCGCAAAACGCCGATAAGGCGGATAATCCGCCGCCAGTGCCGTACGGGTCAGGTCAACGGGCGCGCCGTACTTTACCACCCACACGTCGGCCTGCGCGGCACAGGCATACACCGCCTCAAAGTCCAGAGCCACCGATCCGCTTTTGTCGTTGTCGGGATACACATATCGTCCGCCGGCATCCGCCAGCAGCTGCCCCACCGTGCTGCACCGCCCAGGCACAAACCAGGAGGCGCCGTCCTTCTTGTCGTGGAGCACGGCCGGACGGCTCTTGATACCGGCCACCCGGCGACGTAGCTGCCCGTAATCGGCTTCCACCTGCCGGAAGAGAGAGTCGGTAGCGGCGCGGCAGCCAAACAGCCGGCCAAAGAACGAGGCCCACTCAGCCCGCCCCAGCGGCGTAGTCTCCATATAATCGGCGCAAACAATCAGGGGCACCGACGTGCGCGACAAGGCACCGTAATCCGACTGCTCGTAAGCCGACACCAACACGCCATCGGGGCGCACACTCAAAATGCGCTCCACGTCGGGCGACATGGCCGAACCCACATTGCGGATGCGCCCGCTGCTGATGGCCTGCCGCACCATCGGTGCCAGCACATAGTCCACGTCCGTCATGCCCGCCACCTGCCGCAGCCTGCCGCAGTCAGCCAACAATGCGGCATGTACGGCCGAAAACGCCACGGCCCGCTCCAGCGGCACCCGCACCAGCGTGCCTTCGGGCAGCGACTGGGGCAACTTTTTTCCACGCGGCACCATCACATAGCGCTGCAGCACCTGTCCCCTATGCCAGGGGTCAAGTACTTCAGCCACTTCCCATCCCGGGCCTTCAATGTAGCGCAGCAGGGTGGCATAGCGAGGCTTAATCGTGTCGCCCACTGCAGCCGCTCCCGACCGGCGGCTGCCAGGCGACTGGCAACCGCAAAAAAGAAGTCCTGCCAGCCCCAAAAGTGGCAGCAGGACGCGATAACAAGAAATGATTCTCGATATTCCAAACCTCATGGCTGACAGAATTTATTCAAAATAGCTGCTGCCGTCAAAGCAGTGTGTACACAACTGACACTTGGGCAGTCCGATGGCCTTGACCAGGTCTTCCAGCCGGTTGAAGCGCAATGAAGTCAGGTTCAGCCGCTTGCGGATGATGTCCACCATCTTTGTGTACTCGGGCGAGTCGGTAGTGGCATATTTCTCCAGGTTCTTGTTTTCGTCTCCCTCCAGGTCCTTGATAATACGGCGGGTGATGAGCTCCAAATCGCTCTTCGACGAGGTAAATCCGATAAAGGGACAGCCGTAAATAAGCGGCGGACAGGCAATGCGCATGTGCACCTCCTTGCAACCGCAGTCGTAAAGGATGCCCACATTGTCGCGCAGCTGCGTACCGCGCACAATGCTGTCGTCGCAAAACAACACCCGCTTGCCCTCCAGCATAGCTTTGTTGGGAATCAGCTTCATCTTGGCCACCAGCGAGCGCATGCTCTGGTTGCTCGGCGTAAAGCTGCGGGGCCAGGTCGGCGTATATTTCGAAATGGCCCGCTGGTACGAGATGCCACGTCCGGCAGCATAGCCCAAGGCCATGCCTACGCCCGAATCGGGAATGCCGCACACGCAGTCCACCTCGGTGTCGCGGTCGGAATCGGCCATGAGACGGCCCTCCTCAAAACGCACCTGCTCCACATTGCGGTTTTCGTAGGTAGAGGTCGGGAAGCCATAGTACACCCACAGGAACGAGCAAATCTGCATCCGTTTCTCGGGGGCGCGCATCTGCTCGATGCCGTCAGCCCGCAACCGTACAATTTCACCCGGTCCCAGGAAACGGTCTACCTGATAATCCAGATTGGGGAAAGCCGACGACTCGCTCGTAGCCGCCCAAGCGCCATCCTTCCGGCCCAACACAATAGGCGTACGGCCCAAAAAGTCACGCGCGGCAATAATGCCATCCTCCGTCAAGAGCAGCATGGAGCACGAGCCCTTAATCTTGCGGTAGGCATTCTCAATACCGTCCGTAAAGTTCTTACCCTGCGTAATCAGCAAGGCCACCAGCTCGGTCTGGTTGGTGCTGCCCTGCGAAAGTTCCGAAAAGTGCATACCCTCAGCCAGCAAGCTGCGCGTCAGTTCCTCCAGGTTGGCGATTTTGGCCACGGTCACAATGGCAAAACGCCCCAGATGGCAGTTCACGACAATGGGCTGCGCGTCGGTATCACTGATAATGCCGATACCGGCATTGCCCTTGAAGCCATCCAGCTCCGGCTCAAACTTGGTGCGGAAATAGGTGCTTTCCAAACTGTGAATCACTCGCTTAAAACCGGCCTCGTGATCATACGTGGCCATACCGCCACGACGCGTTCCGGTGTGCGAATTATAGTCTGTTCCGTAGAACAAATCGGCTATGCAACTCTTTCTGCCGATGGTACCAAAAAATCCTCCCATAAAGTTGGTTGCTATTCGTTAGTGCTATATATAATAATGTGTTGTTCCGCGACACCATTGGGCCGCGTTTACCTTTTTGTGAACGCAAAAATACAAAAAATCACGGATTACGCCGCAGCACCACTCTGGCAAAAACACATGATTAGCTGAAAAAAGTCACCGGTCAGAATACGAAAAATCACGACTACAAGACCAGATGAACCTCATGCAATATAAAAAAAACAAACAAGGCACCGATTTTTGGAAAAACGGCCTCGCGGTCTGCCAAAATTGTGGTACTTTTACACTCAGAAACTCACTAAATCACATACATACATGCTATCAGACATTGAAATCGCCCGTAGCATCGAGCTGCGCCCCATTGACGAAATTGCCGAAAAAATCGGCATCCCGAGTAACCAACTTGAGCACTATGGCCGCTACATTGCCAAACTGCCGATTGAATTGATTGACGAGCAGAAGGTCAAGAAAAATCACCTGATTCTGGTCACGGCCATCACGCCCACCAAAGCCGGCATCGGCAAGACCACCGTATCAGTAGGTCTGGCCCTCGGCATGAACCGCATTGGTAAAAAAGCCGTTGTAGCCCTGCGCGAACCCTCGCTGGGCCCGTGCTTCGGCATGAAGGGCGGTGCAGCCGGCGGTGGCTATGCCCAGGTTTTGCCAATGGACAAAATCAACCTGCACTTTACGGGTGACTTCCATGCCATAACCTCGGCCCACAACATGATTTCGGCCCTACTCGACAACTACATCTACCAGCATCAGGACGAAGGCTTTGCCCTGAAAGAGGTGCTGTGGAAGCGCGTGCTCGACGTCAATGACCGCACGCTGCGCTACATCGTCACCGGTCTGGGCGCCAAGACCAACGGCGTAGTCAAGGAGTCGGGCTTCGACATCACGCCGGCCTCTGAAATCATGGCCATCCTATGTCTCTCAAAGGACTTCGACGACCTGCGCCGCCGCATTGAGAACATCCTTCTGGGCTTCACCACCACCGGCCAGCCGTTTACGGTGAAAGACCTGGGCGTAGCCGGAGCCATCACCGTGCTGCTCAAGGACGCCATCATGCCTAACCTGGTACAGACCACGGAGCACACGCCGGCCATCGTACACGGCGGCCCGTTTGCCAACATTGCCCACGGCTGCAACTCCGTACTGGCCACCCGCATGGCCATGACCTTTGGCGACTACACCATTACGGAAGCCGGATTCGGTGCCGACCTGGGTGCCGAGAAATTCTACGACATCAAGTGCCGCAAGGCCGGCCTCGAGCCCAGCCTTACCGTCATCGTGGCCACCACACAGGGTCTGAAGATGCACGGCGGCGTAGCCTTGGATGCCATCAAGGAGCCCAACCGCGAGGGCCTCATCAAGGGTCTCGAAAATCTGGACAAACACGTACACTGCCTGCAAAGCTACGGCCAGACGGTAGTGGTAGCCTTCAACCGCTATGCCACCGACTCCGACGAGGAAATCGAACTCGTACGCCAGCACTGCGAGCAGGAGCTGCACATTGGCTTTGCCGTAAACAATGCCTTCGTAGAGGGCGGTAAGGGTGCCGAAGAGCTGGCCCGTCTGGTGGTAGACACCATCGAGAAGAAGCCGTCGGCTCCGCTGCACTACGCTTACGAACTGACCGACAGCGTGGAGGAAAAAATTACCAAGCTGGCCTGCGGACAGTATGGCGCTGCCACCGTCAGCTTCACCCCTACAGCCAAGAAGAAACTCAAGCACATTGAGGAAATGGGCTACGACCGCTTCCCCATCTGCATCGCCAAGACGCAGTACTCCTTCTCCACCGACGCCAAGCGCTATGGCGTAGCCAAAGGCTTCGACCTGAAGGTACGTGACATCGAAATCAACGCCGGTGCCGAAATGCTGGTAGTCATTGCCGGCGACATCATGCGTATGCCGGGCCTGCCCAAAATGCCGCAGGCACTGCACATTGACATCGTAAACGGCGAAATTGAAGGTCTGAGCTAAGCCTCAGCCTCACACACCATATAACTGGCGGCAGGAAGAACTCCTCTTCTCGCCGCCAGTATTTTTTGGCCAGGCCGTTGGTATGCCTCCGCCCCGCCAAAGGGTGCAGAGCGAGCGACCGGACCACACGATGCTCCATCCGTCCACCGGAAGCCGACACCAGAAGCCGCGGAAAAAATACGAGGTCGGACCTAGGAAAAAATAGGTGCCTTCCAGTTTTTTTTAGGTGCCTTCCAGTTTTTCCGAAGTCCGGCCCTGTTTTTCCTGCCTGTCGCCGGTATGCTTTCGCGTCAGGTCCTGCCCCTCTCCGACTGCGGCGATATTTGCCGAAGGCGGCACAATTTTCACAAAAACTTCGTAACTTTGCCTAATCTATACTTATAAAGGAAAAAGTCAACCCGAAATATATGAAAAAGACCCTTCTACTGGCCACTTTACTGCTGGCCGCAACCGGTGCAGAAGCACAGAAAAAGAATTTCAGTTATCACTTTTACGGCCAAATCCGCGCCGACGTATTCTACAACAGCCGCGCCAACAAAGAGTCGGCTGACGGCATTGTCAACTACTATCCGCTTGACAAGAATCCCGATGCCCAAGGGCACGACCTGAACGGCACGTCGAACCTGGGATTCTACACCCTCTACTCCCGTCTGGGACTGGATGTACAGGGCCCCGACCTGAAAAACGGGCTCATTCACACCTCGGCCAAAATGGAAATAGACTTCCGCGGCTCCAGCACGACCTACTCACTGGCCCGCATCCGCCACATGTACCTGCAACTCGACTGGAAGAACCAGTCGCTGCTGGTGGGCCAAGCCTGGCATCCCTTCTATGGTGACGTGGCTCCCGAGGTGCTGAGCCTCGACATGGGTGCCCCGTTCCAGCCCTTCAGCCGTGCCCCGCAGATTCGCTATCAGGCTTCGCCCGTCAAGGGACTGACCCTGCGTGGAGCGGCCCTGTGGCAGACGCAGTACCTAAGCTACGGCCTCGACAACAAGAGCACGGAAGACCTGATTAAGAAAAGCTGCACGCCGGAGTTCCTCCTCGGCCTTGACTACACCCGCAACGGCTTTACCATCGGCGCCAACGCCGAGCTGCTGTCCGTTACGCCGCGCACGCAGGCCACGGGAGCCAACGGACAGACCTACAAAGTAAAAGAACGCATTACAAGCGTATCCGGCGAACTGCACATGAAATACAAGACGGAGCGCTTTGCGGCCTCGGCCAAAACCATATTGGGCAGCAACCTGACGCAGCTCTCTACATTGGGCGGCTTCGGTGTAAAAAGCACAGATGCCGTTACGGGCGAGCGCGACTACCTCCCGCTGCGCACCTCCACCACCTGGGCCAGCCTGAGCTACGGTACACGCCTGCGCGGTACCGTCATCGGCGGCTACTACAAGAATCTGGGGGCCCGCGACGAAGTGAGCAGCACCTACGGCAACGGAACGGACATCGACCAGATGTTCATGGCCGGCGCCAACCTTACCTACAACCTGCCCAACTGGAAATTCGGTATTGAGTACACGGCCCGCGCGGCCGACTACGGACAGAAGACGAGCAAAGGCCGCGTCAGCCAGACGCACCGCGTGACCAACCACCGCGCCATGGCCACCGCCATCTTCATGTTCTAAACTGTTCCCCACAAATTTTTCACCCCCCTAAAAAACAAAAAAATCATGATTGCCCGCACCCTCCGATATTATCCGCTCACCACCGTATGCGGCCTGCTCATCATTGTGTTCTGCCTGATATGGGTGCCGCCCCATCCGCGCAGTCTGGACACCATGTTCCTGATAGACAAATGGGTACACATCGTCATGTTTGGCGGTACGATGGTGGTGTGGAGCTGGGAGCGGCGCAACCGCCCCACCAGTCTGCACCGCCGGCTGTGGGCCTTTGTGTGCGCCACGGTCTTTGGCGGCCTCATCGAAGTGGCACAGGGCACCCTGACTACCACCCGCTCAGCCGACTGGCGCGACCTGCTGGCTGACGCCATCGGCGTTGCCCTCGGCCTGCTCGTGGGACGATATGTCATCAACCCACTGTGGCAGCACCTGACGGGCAAAAAACGATAAGCCCATTTGGATTTTTGCACAAATTAACGTAACTTCGCCACAGGAAAGCAGCCATACGCTGCCATGCCACAAAACCTCATTTTGTCTATTTTACCACGCACATGCCATTTGACCTGACTCCCCCTCGCAAGCTATACATCCGTCTGAGCGACGTCGACATCGCCTTTGCGCGCTACGCCGCCAATGCCGAGAATTCCTTTGAATTTGTGCCCTATCAGGCACAACCGGAAGCCTCGCTCACGGTCAATCTGCGCGAGGCGTTCCGCACCGACCCTTCGCTGCGCGAAGCCCGCGAGGCCGAAGTGCTCGTGTCGGGGCCGGTGACCCTGGTGCCCCTCGACGTGTTTCAGGAAGAGGACTGCGAGACGTATTTTCAGTACTGTTTCCCCGACACCAAGGGCAAGCGCGTTTTCTACGACAGCCTGCAGCATGGTACGGATGCCATTCTGCTGTTCGGATTTTCGGACCAGGCCTGCCGCATACTGGAGGAGACCTTTGAAAACGTACACTACACCTCGACGCAAACGCCCGTCATTGCCCACTTTGCCAGCAAGGGCGAGGAAAAGGCAGGCCACCGCCTGTTTGTGCATGTCCATCACGACGTGGCCGACCTTTATGTATTTGCCCAGCGGCGCCTGCTGCTCTGCAACACCTACCCCGTACATGCAGCAACAGACGCGGTGTACTTCTGCCTGACCCTGGCCAAGAGCATGCAGATGGATCTGAAGACCGACAGCTTTTACATCGCCGGACAGACACCGCAGCGACCGGACATCACCACCGAACTGCAAAAGTACGCTCCCAACGTGTTCCAGCTCAACCCCAGCGTAGAGTACCACCGACACACGGCGACCCGCACGCTGGGCGTGCCCTACGACATGCTGACTTACATGCTCAACGATAACCATTAACCCAGACTCCATGCGCGTAATTACCGGAAAATACAAGGGTCGGCACTTTGAGGTGCCCCGCACCTTCAAGGCCCGCCCGACCACAGACTTTGCCAAGGAAAACCTGTTTAATGTTTTACGGGCCTACCTCGACTTCGAGGAAACCCGCGCGCTCGACCTCTTTGCCGGTACGGGCAGCATTACGCTTGAGCTCCTCTCCCGGGGCTGCCCCAAGGTGGTCAGTGTGGAAAAGGACCGCCAGCACGCCGCCTTCATCAGCAGTGTACTCAAGGCCCTGCGCGACGACGCGGCTACCCTCATCTGCACCGATGCTCTGCGCTACGCTTCGCGCTCGGTCGAGGGCTTCGACTTCGTGTTTGCTGACCCGCCCTACCAGCTGCCCGAACTGCCCGAACTGCCCGAGCTCATCCTCAGCAGCAGGGTGCTGCGCCCCGGCGGCCTTTTCGTGCTGGAGCACGGCAAGAATTACGATTTTTCCAGCCGCCACGAATTTCTGGAGCACCGCAGCTACGGCAGCGTGAACTTCAGTTTCTTCCGCCATGCCTAAGCACCCGGTGCCGCAAGGGCCAACGGCCTGCCACCGCCGCACAAAAATAAATCAGGCTGCCTCTTCCTCAACTCAAGGAGAAGCAGCCTGTTTGTTTCGTTTTCCTGATTATAATCTCAACCAGTACCGTGGCCCAATTACCAGAATTTGTTGTACTGTGCGCTATACTCAAAGCCACTCTGGGCCAATTTGGTTTCCAATTGCTGACGGTCAATATCCATATCATGACACAAAGCATCAAGTGAAGGGTATTGGTCACGCAATTTCATGTTAATCACGCTAAAAAGCATCATCGGATCGTTAGGTAAATTCATCATCTTGATACTGCAAACTGGTTTCGTACCTGCAAAAGTACAATTTCCTGCTCATAATTCCTCATTCTGAGTCGTTAAAAAAAACGATTTCTGCGCACTGGTTTCGTGATAAAATACTAAATTTGCAAGAATCTATGCGGGTTTTTCTGCACATTTTGTCACCTCACTCATGCTATACGAAATCCTGAAACAAGAGATTGGCCGTGCCTTGCCATTTGAGCCTACGCCCCAGCAGGCGGAAGCCATCGAGGCCCTGTCCCGTTTTCTGGTATCGCCGGCTCCCGAAGCAGCCTTCGTATTGCGCGGATATGCCGGTACGGGCAAAACGTCGCTCGTTTCAGCCATCGTACGCATGCTCAGCCAAATCCATCGTACCGTTGTCCTGCTGGCCCCCACGGGACGGGCCGCCAAAGTTTTTTCGGCCTACGCCGGACAGCCCGCCTACACCATCCACAAAGTTATTTACCGCCAACGCACCTTTACGGGAGAGGACACAGCCTTCAATCTGGGCTACAACAAGCTGACCCACGCCCTCTTCATCGTGGACGAAGCCTCTATGATTGCCAACCAGAATTTTTCGGGCGCCCGCTTCGGCAGCGGAATGCTGCTGGACGACCTCATCCGCTACGTGTTTGAAGGCGAAGGCTGCAAGCTGCTGCTGGTGGGCGACACGGCCCAGCTGCCGCCCGTAGGCGAGGAGGACAGTCCGGCCCTGAGCGTGGAAAATCTGTGCAGCTACGGACTGCGCGTGAGTCATTACGACCTGACCGACGTGGTGCGCCAGGCGGCCAGCTCGGGGGTGCTGTGGAACGCTACCCACTTGCGCCAACAGCTCACCGAAGGCAGCTGGGAACTGCCCCGCATCTATACCCGCCAATTCACGGATGTGCGCTGCCTGCCCGGCAACGAGCTGATTGAAACGCTGGAGCAGAGCTACCACGAATGCGGCACCCGCGACACCATCGTAGTGACGCGCTCCAACAAGCGGGCCATTGTCTACAACAACGGCATCCGTACCCGCATTTTCGACCGGGAAGGCGAGCTGACGCGGGGCGACATGGTCATGGCCGTCAAGAACAATTACTTCTGGACCGAGCAGGAAGCCCGGCAACTGGGCAAGGACGAGCACTTGCCCTTTGACTTCATTGCCAACGGCGACGTAGCCGAGGTGCGCCACATCAGCAACGTACACGAAATGCACGGCTTCCGCTTTGCCGACGCCACCCTCTGCTTTCACGACTATGACGACTACGAAATGGACTGCCGCGTACTGCTGGACACCCTGCAGGCCGAAGCCCCGTCGCTGACACACGAGCAGAGCAACCGGCTCTTTGAAAACGTACTGGCCGACTACACCGACATTCCGCAGCGCCGCGAACGCTTCAAGAAACTGCGGCAGGACCCCTACTACAATGCGCTGCAAATCAAATATGCCTACGCCGTCACCTGCCACAAGGCGCAGGGCGGACAGTGGAGCCACGTCTACATTGACCAGGGCTACCTGGGCGACAACATTGACACCGGCTACCTGCGCTGGCTGTACACGGCCTTTACCCGTACGACCGACAAGCTCTATCTGGTCAACTGGCCAAAGGAACAACAAGGCGAGGAGGACGAATCATGATGGGAAGCTTTATTTTCTGGACCATTCTGTCCCTGTATATTTTCTGGATTCTCAGTACCGTAGTGGTGGTACTGCTCGAAAACCGCCAGCCCGTCAAGACCATTGCCTGGGTGCTGGTGCTGATTCTGCTGCCCGTAGTGGGGCTGCTCTTCTTTTACGTTTTCGGCGAAGATATGCGCAAGGAGCGCCGCATTGAGCGCAAGAGCGTCAACCTGCTCACCCTGCGCACGCTGTCGGAACTGCCGGCCGACGAGCCGCATGAAGTGCCGCCACGCTTTCAGCGCATGATCAAGCTGTTTGAGGAGCACAATGCAGCCCTGCTGACCAACTACAACAAGGTGGACATTTACGACGAAGGCGCCGACTTTATTCTAAGCCTCTTCAAGGCCCTGCTCAATGCCCGCCACCACATCCACCTGCAAAGCTACATTATTGACGACGACGCACTGGGCCAGATGCTCAGCGACATCCTGCGAGCCAAGGCGCGCGAGGGCGTCGAAGTCCGTCTGATTTACGACGACGTAGGCTGCTGGAACGTGCACAACCGATTTTTCAACCGCATGCTGCGCGAAGGCGTCCGGGTATGCGCCTTCATGCCTGTAAAAGCCCCAATGTTTACCCACAAGATAAACTACCGCAACCACCGTAAGATAGCCATAATTGACGGCCGAATCGGCTTTATAGGCGGCATGAACATTGCGCGCCGCTACGTCAAGGGACAGGGGCACCAGCGCTGGCGCGACCTCCACCTCCGCCTGGAAGGCAGCAGTGTGCTCTCGCTGCAGCGCGACTTTCTGGCCGACTGGTCGTTTGCCACGGGCATACTCATCACCGACCCGACCTACTATCCGCGCTTCAACCGTCATGTCGGCCACGCTGCCGTGCAGATCGTAACGTCGGACCCCGTATCCCACTGGCCGCAAATCATGACCGGCATCACGTGGATGATTCTCAACGCCCGCCGCTACATCTACATCCAGACGCCGTATTTCATGCCTACCGAACCCGTGCTGCAGGCCCTGCGCACTGCTGCCATGTCGGGGGTAGACGTGCGGCTGATGGTGCCACAAAAGCCCGACGGATTCTGGCTCCGCTGGGCCAACGACTCCTATTTTAAAGATGTGCTCGAAGCCGGCGTACGACTCTTTACCTTCAGGCCCGGCTTCCTGCACAGCAAGGCCCTTGTGGCTGACGACGAGTGGGCCACCGTAGGCTCCAGCAACATGGATTTCCGAAGTTTTGAAAACAACATGGAGGCCAACGCCTTCATTTACAACCGCGAAACGGCCTTGAAAATCAAGCAGATTTTCGAAATCGACAGCCGGGGATGCAAGGAAATTCTGCTTTGCCAGTGGCAGCGCCGCAGCTATCGGCGCCGCCTGCTGGAATCATTCACCCGCATCTTCTCACCCCTGCTCTAACAAATTACCTCAGCCCCTTCTCCTTGTAACCCCCTAACATAGGTATAAAAAAACACAAATTTCGTCGACAGAAAAAGCTGTTCTATCGATAAACCTGAAAAAACCGCATTTCGCAATTAAACTTTGCGTAATTTTGTAGGTCAAAAAGAGAAAAATGTTGTTTAACATGCACCTGTAACCCGTTACATCCGAAAAATATCAAAAAACAACTTCATAAATGAAAAAACTATTTACCCTAGCACTCTTTGGCGTAGTCTGTACCGCCATGGCCCAAAACATTATTGTGACGGGCAACGTGGTCGACTCGAAAACCAATGAAGGCATTGACTTTGCCACCGTGCAAATCATGAAAGGTGACTCCATGGTAGCCGGCACCACCACGCAAACCAACGGTGTATTCAGCCTCAACGCACCGGCCGGCAACTATGAGATGCGCATTTCCTACGTAAGCTACAAAACCATCAAACAGAACCTGAAGCTCGTGGAAAACCTCGACTCCATGAAGCTCGGTGCCCTCAAGATGGAATCGTCCGACATATCTCTGCGCACCGCCGTGGTGACGGCCACCGCTGCCCGTGTGGAACAGAAGGGTGACACCACCCAGTTCAACGCCTCGGCCTACCGCGTGCCCGAAGGCTCCACTCTGGAAGCCCTCATTGAACAGCTGCCCGGCGTAGAGGTGTCGGATGACGGAACCATCACGTGGAACGGCAAAACCGTCAGCGAATTCCTCATCAACGGTAAGGATTTCTTTAAAGGCGACACCAAAATTGCCATGAAGAACCTGCCCACAGAACTCATCAGCAAAATCAAGGCCTACGACAAGCAGAGTGAATATACCGAACAGACGGGTATTGACGATGGCGAAGAAACCACCGTGCTTGACCTGACCACCAAAAAAGAGCTCAACCAGTCGTGGATTACCAACCTCGACCTGGCCTACGGTACACACGACCGCTATGCCGAACGCTTCTTCGGTACGCGCTTCACCGATAATTCCCGCGTCACGGCCTTCGGATCAGCCAACAATACCGGCGACCGCGGTTTTGACGGCGGCGGTCCACGATTCCGCGGCGGCAGCAATAGCGGACAGGTATCCAGTCAGATGGCCGGCATCGACTTCAACTGGCAAAACGGTAAGAAGGCCCGCGAGGACGGCCGTCTGGAAGTAGGCGGAAATGTCCGCTACTCCCACAGCAGCACCGACCTGCAGACGGAATCAAACTCTGAAACTTTCCTGACCTCCGGCTCCAACAGTTCGTTCGCCAACAGCCGTGCACGTACTCTGAGTGGTTCAACCAACGTGAACACGTCGTTCATGTTAAAATGGAACCCTGACTCCATGTCAAACTTCAACTTCCGCCCCTCTTACTCTTTCAGCAAGAGCGACAGTCACGGCACCACACGCAGCGCTACCTTCAACGACGATCCCTATGAGCTGGACAACATGCAAAACCCGCTTGACAGTGTATTCCGCGAAAACATGGCGGCAACCAGCCCCATTGACCTCATCACCGTCAACAGCAACCTGCGCCACTCCATGAGTGAAAGCAAGTCGCACAACATCAGCGGCTCCATGATGTACATCCGACGCTTCGGCAACAAGGGCCGCAACATTTCACTGCGCGCCACCGGAAGCTACCAGACCTCGCAGAGCACCAGCTTTGCCCTCTCGCAAATCACCTACTTCCAGGACCCCTCCATCACCGAGCCGCAGATTGTCAACCAGTACAATGACGACCCGACCAAGAACTACAGCTACTCTATTCGCGGCGGATATGCCGAACCACTCGGCAACAACTGGTTTGCCCAAGTCAACTACGACTTCAGCTACCAGTATAACGACCGCTCGCGCTCGCTCTACGACCTGAGCAGCTACTACTCCAGCTTTGCCGAAGCCGTACAAATGTTCGGTATCGTGCCGACCGACGCCGATGTGCTTGGCGCCTATCTTGACGAGCGCAACAGCCAGTATGCTACCTATAAATACTACAAACACCGTGCCAGCATCGGCGTACGCTACAACACCAAGGAAATCCGCTTCAACGCCAGCATAGAGTTCAATCCACAGAAGACAGTGCTGGACTACACCCGTCCGGCCCAGCTCGACACGGTGGTCACCCGCCACGTGTTCTACGTATCGCCGCGCGTACGCTTCCGCTACAACTTTACACAAACCGGACGTATAGATATTGACTACCGTGGTTCAGCCTCACAACCCAGCATGACGGACCTGCTCGACATTACCGACGACTCCGACCCGCTGAACATCAGCAAGGGTAACCCCAACCTGAAGCCCTCATGGACCAACTCTTTACGTGCCATGTTCAATAATTATAACCCTGACCGTCAACAGGGAATGATGGCGGCTCTGACTGCCCAGCAAACCTACAACTCTATCAGTAACGCCATGATATATAATGAAGCCACTGGTGTACGCACCATTACACCTCGCAATATCAACGGCGAATGGTCTGCCCGAGGCGATTTCATGTTCAATACAGGATTAGGAGAAGCCAAGACCTTCACTATATCAACCTTTACCAACGCCAGTTACAACAACAACGTAGGTTACGTCAGTACATCCAACGCCGCAGAAAGCCAAAAGAACACCACTCGTGTAATCAACGTCAACGAACGCCTCAATATAGGATACCGTGCCAGCTGGTTCAATATTGGCCTCAACGGTTCTTTCAGCTACCAGCACTCACGCAGTGAACTGCAGGAAAACGCAAACCTCGATACCTACACCTTTGCCTATGGTGCCAATGCAAACTTTAATTTTGACTGGGGTATGAGCATTTCCACAGACCTTTCCATGAACTCACGTCGCGGATATGCCGACAATGCGATGAACACTAACGAATTCATTTGGAATATACAAATTTCACAAAGTTTCCTCAAAAACAAAAATGCAACTATCAGCTTGCAATATTTCGACATCCTCAACCAACAAAGCAACATTAGCCGTACGATCAACGCCCAAATGCGACAGGATACCTGGACCAATGCCATCAACTCTTACGGAATGATCCACTTTATTTACAAGCTCAATATCTTTGGAGGAAAGATGACAGATCAGAACAACTCCAATCGCCCTATGCGTGCTCCAATGATGATGATGGGAGGAGCAAGAGGAGGACACTTTTAAATATTCACACTAACCGACATATCAGAAAAGGGAAGCAGTACGGTAACGAACTGCTTCCCTTTTTTGTTTTCTTTCCGCCCACACCCGACGGGATTTTTTAAGGTGCCGAGGAAAAAAATTTCCGCGGCTCGAAAAAATTTTTCCGCGGCTCGGAAATTTTTTTTCGCGGCTCGGTGTTTTTTTCGGTGGCTCGGAAAAATTAAAAAATGCATTACCGCCAATCTGGGGTTGAAGTATGAGAGCACTTGCCCACCTCAAAGGCTCAAGGCCCCATATGGGCTATCACTGTTCTGAACGAAAAAAATCAGTCTGCCGACATGCCCAGCACTTCCAACGCCCGGGCGGCATATTGCTGCCCCAGCGGCAGCGGTGCATCCAGTCCGCGCAGTACCACCTGCGTACGCGTAAAACTTTCGACTCTTCGCCGAGCAATGATATACGAGCGGTGGGTACGCAGGAACTCGCCCTCCGGCAGCATCTGCTGAATGGCTTTCAGATTGGTGCGCGTCAATACGCAACGCCCGTTCTGCAAATAAATTTTGACATAATTTCCCAACGCCTCCACATAAAGAATACTGCTCACCTCAATGCTCACGTTGGAGTATTCCTGCTTCACCACGATGCAGCCGCTGCCGCCCCCCTTCTGTCGGGTACGTGAACCGATACGGCGCAGTGCCTTCTCCACCGCCTTCTCAAAGCGGTCGTACGAAAAAGGTTTGAGCAGAAAGTCTACGGCATCAAGATTGAAGCCCTCAAGCGCATATTGTGCATGGGCCGTAGTAAACACCAGACAACAGTCGGGCGGCAGAGCATCGGCAATGTCGAGCCCGCTGATGCTGTTCATCTGTATGTCCAGGAATACCAGGTCGGGGTGCTGGCGGCGTATGGCCTCAAGCCCCACCCGCGGTTCGCTGAAGGTGGTCAGTTCCATGCCTCCGTGGCGGCGGCAGAACTGCTCCACCACCAGCAGGGCCATCGGCTCGTCGTCAATGGCAATACAAGTGATGTGGTTGTGATGATTGTGATGGGTCATGTCAGTTTGATGCATAAGTTTACGTGATAGTGGCCGCTGCCGTCCTCACCGGCCTGCAGCTTGTAGCGTCCGGGATAAAGCAGTTCCAGCCGGCGCAGGCAGTTGGCCATGCCAATGCCCTTCTGGCCGTCGGTGCGGCGGCGCATCACGACGTTGTCCGTCGTCAGGCGCAGGATGTCGTTTTTCAGACTGATGTCAATGCGGATGCAGCAGTCGGTGTCGGACGAAGTGCCATACTTAAAGGCATTCTCCACAAAGGTTATCAGAATCATGGGCGGAATCAGGCGTTGCCGATTGTCCGTCTCCAGCTTCAGCTCCACCTGCGTGTGGCGGTTCAGGCGCAACCGCTGCAAGTCGACGTACTGGCGGATATAGTCCAGCTCCGAACCCGCCGGCGTCAGCTCCGACCCGCTCTGGGCATACATGTAGCGCAGGATGTCGGAAAACTTGACAAAGGCCGACTCCGTCTTGTCCGACCCCGACAGCACTAGGGCGTAGAGCGTGTTGAGGGTGTTGAAGAGGAAGTGCGGGTTAATCTGCGCCTTATACAGGGCCAGCTCCGCCTTGTTCTTTTCGGCCTCCATCTCCTGCCGCCGCAAAATTTGCCGGAACAGCTCAAAAGTCAGTTCAATGGCCAGCGAAAAGCCCGTCACCACCAGAAAGAAAAACCAGATGGCCTGCGTGCGCAGTCCCCGCGGATGCGTGGGCAGACCCGGGGGAGGCGGAAAATGCGTCAGCCCCACCGTCACGCCTATCAGCACGGCCATGAGCGCGACCGCCCGCCCCCACCGGCGCTGCATGAGCAGCCGCGGCAGCTTGAAGTAGCGATAGACAAAGTACAGCGCATACACATAGACCACAAGCGAAATCAGAAACGGAGCGTTATGCTCCATCCAGCGGTCGACGGGCAGCAGCATAATGGTAAGCGGCACAATGACCAGACAGAACAGGAGGTCGATGTAGAGCGCAATGTGATGGTGTTTCATGTAGCCGACAGGTTTTCTTTTTCGCAAAGATACAACATTTTGTCGGGCCGCACTGCTGGCAAGCCGTCTGTTCGTCACCACATTAGGGGCGTTCGTCACCACTTGTCATGTTTTTCCATTCTTTATGCGTAAGTTTGTAATGAAAAACTGTCGCGTTCCGTCCTCACTGTCCCCTCTCCGCCACGGGGCAGCAGGCGGACGTGAGCTTATGGCTGAAAATTAAAATCAATACCTTACCCATATGAACATGAAATCAAGCATCTATTCTCTGCTGCTGTGCCTGCCGCTGCTTTGGAGCTGCGGCGGAAAGCAACAGAAAACGGCCGGCGAGGCCTACAAACTGCTCACCGTCACCCGCAGCAACTACACGCTTCAGAGTCGCTTTCCCGCCACCCTGCAGGGTCGGCAGGCCGTAGAAGTGCGCCCGCAGGTTAGCGGCACTATCACCGCCATACACATCAACGAGGGCGACCATGTACACAAAGGTCAGGTCCTGTTTGTCATTGACCAGATACCCTACCGCGCCGCCCTCCGCTCGGCCCAGGCCAATCTGAAAAGCGCGCAGGCCAAACTGCGCACGGCCCGCCTGACAGCCCGCAGCAAGGCACAGTTGTACAAGGAAAAGGTAGTGTCTGACTTCGACCTGCAAACGGCTCGCAACGAGCTGCAGGAAGCCGAAGCCGCCTTGGCGCAGGCTGAAGCCGACCTGATCAAGGCTCAAAACGACCTATCGTACACGGAAGTGAAGAGCCCCGTCAACGGCGTGGCCAGCATGATACCCTATCGCGTGGGCGCCCTGGTCAGCAGTACCATTGAGGAACCGCTCGTCACCGTTTCGGACGATGCCGAGGTCTATGCCTACTTCTCCATGGACGAGAACCAAGTGCTGGACCTCGTGCAGCAATACGGTTCCCTGCAGGAAGCCAAAGCCAAGGTGCCCCCCGTCAGCCTGCAGCTGAGCAACGGTACGGACTACGGCCAAAAGGGCCGCATTGATGCCATCGGCGGCACCGTGGAGCAAGGCATGGGCACCGTCAGCCTGCGCGCCGTATTTGCCAATCCCGGCCACCTGCTGCGCCACGGCGCCAGTGCCACCGTGCTGATGCCCACCGTCATGCGCAACTGCATCGCCATTCCGCAAAGCGCCACCTACGAGCTGCAGGAGCGCGTGTTTGCCTGGAAAGTAGTGAACGGCAAGACCAAATCCACGCCCATCACGGTGTATAAGTACAACGACGGCACTCACTACATCGTCCTCTCCGGACTCAAGGAAGGCGACGTCATCGTGGCCGAAGGCGCCGGACTAGTGCGTGAGGACACTCCGATTGATACGCATCAAACCACCTCGTCCACTAAAAAATAGCCCGCCTTATGAAGATTCAGACTTTCATTGAACGCCCCATTCTGGCGGGCGTCATCTCCGTGGTCATTCTGCTGCTGGGCCTTATCGGTCTGGTGCAGCTCCCCATTGAGCAGTTCCCAGAAATTGCCCCGCCTACGGTAAGCGTGTCGGCCAGCTATAGCGGCGCCAACGCCGAAACGGTGCAGAAGAGCGTGGTGGTACCGCTTGAAGAAGCGCTCAACGGCGTGGAAAACATGATGTACATGACCTCCACCGCCAGCAACACGGGTTCGGCCCGCATTACGGTATACTTCCGCCAGGGTACCGACCCCGATATGGCCACCGTCAACGTGCAGAACCGTCTCGCCTCGGCTCATGGACTGCTGCCGGCCGAAGTAACCAGGAGCGGTATCAACGTGCGCAAGCGCCAGACCAGTAACATCAAGCAGCTGGCCATTTACAGTCCTGACAACTCGTACGACACGAAGTTCCTGAACAACTACATGAAAATCAACATCGAGCCGCGCCTTTCGCGTATTCCGGGCGTAGGTGAGGTCAACGTATTCGGCGACGACTACTCCATGCGTATCTGGCTCGATCCCAACAAGATGCAAAAGTACGGACTGATGCCGTCCGACATCAGCAACATGCTCGACGAGCAAAACATTGAGGCCGCCACCGGTACGCTGGGTGCCGAATCGGACAATACCTACCAGTACGTGCTGAAGTACCGCGGCCGCTACGAAAAGGAAGTGGACTACGAGAATATGGTGCTCAAGGCCCTGCCCAACGGCGAGGTGCTGCGCCTGAAGGACGTAGCCACCGTCGAACTGGGCTCACGCAGCTACGGCTACATCGGTGAGGTGAGCGGACACCCGGGCTGCAACATCATGATTTCGCAGACCTCAGGCTCCAATGCCAACGAGATTATTACGGAAATAGACCGCACGGTGGCCGAGATTTCCAAGACGCTGCCCAAGGGCATGAAGATTGTGGACATCATGAGCACCAAGGACTTCCTCGATGCCTCCATCAAAAACGTCATCAAGACGCTGGTCGAGGCCATCCTGCTGGTGGTGCTGGTGGTGTACGTGTTCCTGCAGAGCCTGCGCTCCACCTTCATTCCGGCCATCTCCATCATTGTCTCGCTGGTGGGCACGTTTGCCTTCCTCTGGCTGGCGGGCTTCAGTTTGAACATGCTGACCCTCTTTGCGCTGGTTCTCGTCATCGGTACGGTCGTGGACGACGCCATTGTGGTGGTTGAGGCGGTACAGGCGCGCTTCGATGCGGGCTGTACGTCGGCCTACGAAGCGACCACCGAGGCCATGGACGGCATCACGTCGGCCCTGGTGACCACCACCTTCGTGTTCATGGCCGTGTTCATTCCGGTCAGCTTCATCGGAGGCACCACGGGTACCTTCTACACGCAGTTCGGTCTGACCATGGCGGCCGCCGTGGCCATCTCGCTGATTAACGCACTGACGCTCAGCCCGGCGCTGTGTGCCCTCATCATGACGCCACACCGCACGTCGCCCGACGGCAAGGCACTGAGCTTCTCCTCACGCTTCCACCTGGCTTTTGACGGCGCCTTCAGCCGCCTTGTGCTCCGCTACAAGCGGGGCGTAGGCTTCATGCTGGGCCGCAAGTGGCTGGCCGGAGTGGGACTGATTGTGGCCGTAGCCGTGCTGGTAGGCCTGATGATGACCACCAAGACGGGCCTCGTGCCCAACGAGGATATGGGTACGGTGTACGTGGACGTGCGCACCTCACCGGGCAACAGTGTTCACGAGACTTATAAAATCATGCAAGAGGTGGACAGCTGCCTGCGCACCCTGCCGCAGGTGGAGGTGTACTCCAACGTAACCGGTAACTCCCAGCTGAGCGGTCAGGCTGCCTGCAACGGTATGTTCACGCTGCGTCTGCGCCCGTGGGACGAACGCACCCAGCCGGAGGACGCCATTGACGCCGTGCTTGACGAGGTAACCCGCCGCACGGCCCACATTGCCAGCGCTGAAATTACGGCCTATACGCGTCCCATGATTCCGGGCTACGGCGTGAGCAGCGGTTTCGAGGTCTACGTGCAGGATCAGCAGGGCGGTACCACCGAGGACCTGCTGCGCTACACGCGCCAGCTGATTGACGCCCTCAAGAAGCGCCCCGAAATTGGCCGCGCCAACACTTCGTTTGACACGAAATTCCCGCAATACCTGATTGAGGTGGACGCCGCCCGCTGCAAGCTGAAAGGCGTTTCGCCGGCCGACGTGCTGAGCACGCTCCAGGGCTACATCGGCGGTAACTATGCGTCCAACATGAACCGCTTCTCCAAGCTCTACCGCGTCATGGTACAGGCTTCGCCGCAGTTCCGCCTCAACACGGCTTCGCTCAACAACATCTACGTGCGCAACGACGAGGGACAGATGTCGCCCGTGAGCCAATATCTCAAAATCAAGCGCGTATATGGCTCCGAAACACTTACCCGTTTCAACCTCTTCCCGGCCATTCAGGTCAACGGCGGACCAGCCACGGGCTACAGCTCGGGCCAGGCCATTGAGGCCGTGCGTGAGGAAGCCGCGCGCGTGCTGCCCGTGGGCTACGGCTACGAGTTCGGCGGCATGTCGCGTGAGGAGTCGTCGTCCGGCCAGACCACCACGATGGTCTTCGTCATTTGCGTAGTCTTCATCTACCTCATCCTATGTGCGCTCTACGAGAGTCTCTTTGTGCCGTTGGCCGTTATCCTCTCCGTGCCCTTCGGTCTGGCGGGCAGCTTCCTGTTTGCCAAGATGTTCGGACTCGAAAACAACATCTACCTGCAAACGGGTCTCATCATGCTGATTGGTCTGCTCGCCAAGACGGCCATTCTGCTGACGGAGTACGCCACCGAGCGCCGTCACCACGGCATGAGCCTCACGCAGGCAGCCATTTCGGCGGCCCAGGTGCGCTTGCGTCCTATTCTGATGACGTCGCTCACCATGATTTTCGGTATGCTCCCGATGATGTTCTCCAGCGGTGTAGGCGCCAACGGCAACATCTCCATTGGTGTGGGCACGGTGGGCGGTATGCTCATCGGTACCATCGCGCTGCTCTTCATTGTGCCACCACTCTTCGTCGTGTTCCAGCACATGGAAGAGAAGTTCATGCCCAAACGCCGCCGTCAGAAAGCCATTCCAAAAGAGGCGAAATAAGCAAAAAAATTACAGACTACATATATTAAATAGGAAAAAGGAAAATGACACATATTGACCGAACCATATTGCGGCTTTCCGCAACGCTGCTGGGCGTGGCGCTGCTGGGGGGCTGCCGCCTCTACAAGCCCTATGAGCGCCCGGCCGAAGCTCAGGCCGTGGCCGACAGCCTGTACCGCCACCCGGCTCCGGCCGACACCACCTCGCTGGCCCAGCTCAAGTGGACCGAACTCTTTACCGACCCGCAGCTGCAGGCCCTGATTGACACGGCCCTCAGTCACAACACCGACCTGGCCACGGCGCGACTGCGCGTGGAAGCGGCCGAAGCACAGCTGCAGGCGGCGCGACTGGCCTTTGCCCCCTCAGTATCCTTCGGCGCGGACGGCAGCGTGAAAAGCCTGGACGGCGCCAAGGCGTCCAAAACCTACAACCTGGCCCTGTCGGCCAACTGGGAAATTGATGCCGCCGGCAAACTGCTCAACGCCAAGCGCGGGGCACAAGCCAGCGTAGAGGCCGAACGAGCCGCGCAGCAAGCCGTCAGGACACAGCTGATTGCCACCGTGGCCAACAGCTACTACACCCTGCTGATGCTCGACCGCCAGCTGGACATTGCCCGCCGCACGGCACAGACCTGGCAGGAATACCTGCGCACGATGCAGGCCCTGAAGCGCGCCGGACAGACCACCGAACTGGCCGTGGCGCAGACGGAAGCCAGCAAGCTGTCGACCGACGCCACCGTGGTGGACCTGCAACAGCAAATCAGCGAAACCGAAAATTCGCTGACCGCCCTGATGGGCGTGACGCCGGGCCCCATCAACCGCTCAAGCCTCGAGGCACAGCAATTCCCCGACACACTGACCACAGGCCTGCCCATAGCCCTGCTGGGGCAGCGCCCCGACGTCAGGGAGCAGGAGTCCCTGCTGGCCTCGGCCTACTATGCCACCAACGTGGCCCGGGCGGCCTTTTACCCCAGCATCACGCTGAGCGGATCGGCCGGCTGGACCAATGCCGCCGGAGCGGCCATTGCCAATCCGGGCCAGTGGTTGCTGCAGGCCGTGGGGTCGCTGGTGCAACCCCTCTTCAACCGCGGACAGCTCAAGGCTGACCTCAAGGTGGCCGAAGCCCAACAACAGCAGGCCCTGCTGGCCTTCCGCCAGAGCCTACTCGATGCGGGCACCGACGTCAACAACGCGCTTGTGCAGTGGCAGTCGGCCCGTCAGCGCATCCGCCTCGACAGCCAGCAGACCGCCTCTCTGCAGAAAGCCATGCGCAGCGCCGAACTGCTGATGCGCTACACTTCGCAGAACTATCTGGAGGTCATTACGGCGCGCCAGTCGCTGCTGCAGGCCGAGCTGAACGTGGCAGCCGACCGCTTCGATGAGATTCAGGGCGTCATCAACCTGTACCACGCTCTAGGCGGCGGACAGGAATAAGCCCCCTCCGCCCCACACCACAAAAGCCGGATGCCGGCCAACGTGTCAGACCTGCCTGTACTTGGGCAGCGCACACATTGGCCGGCATCCGGCTTGTTTTCAAAAAAGAGGAACGTCACCCCACGTCAGGGCACATCAATCTGGAGCGTATCGCCCCGGCTGGTACCGATACCGTTGCGGGCATAGGCCACAAAATAATACCGTCCGGGCTCCAGCACACGGGTATAGCCGTGGAACACGTCAGTAGTGTCGTAGGCCTCTACGGTCACCTTCATGGTGTCGTTGCCGTATTCAAATCCCCGCTCCAGCACACGGCTGTTGGGCGAGAGCAGCACCTGACCCGTCAGGCGGAAGCTGTCGGCCACGGCCTCACTGCCCACCGTGCGCACGGTGGGCGCAAAGGGCTCCTCGCCCGAGCGGTCGACGGGATTGCACGCCCCCGTCAGCAACACGACCGCCAGCGTCAGCAGCGGCCCATGTCGGTAGTATTTTTTCTGCTTCATTTTCACTCCATTTTGGTCTTTCGGTTCGTATCGCAAAGTTAAGCAAAAGCCGCCGCACAGCCAAGCCACGCCCCTACGGGACCTGACATTCAGCGTTTTTTAAGAAAAAATCATACCACTATAACGTATGTTGGCAAAATATGGCGTGCCAATTGCACGTTATTGGTTAGAGAAGAACATCACTTTTAAAAAGAAGAAAAAACTATGTACATTTTTATTTTTGTAGCGATTGCCATTGTCAGCTACCTGGTGCAGGCCAACCTGCAACGCAAGTTCAAACGTTATTCGCAAGTAGCCGTCAGTGCCGGTCTTACGGGTCGTGAAGTAGCCGAAAAAATGCTGCACGACCACGGCATCTACGACGTACAGGTCATCTCTACTCCCGGACAGCTGACCGACCACTACAACCCCACCAACCACACCGTCAACCTGAGCGAAGGGGTTTACGAAAGCTGCAGTGTGGCGGCCGCTGCCGTGGCGGCCCACGAATGCGGACACGCCGTACAGCACCAGTGTGCCTACGGTCCGCTACGCCTGCGCTCTGCGCTCGTACCGCCCGTACAGGCCGCCTCACGTTGGGTGCCCTGGCTGCTGCTGGGCGGTATTCTAACGCTCAGCATCTTCCCGCAAATTCTGCTGGCCGGCATCGTACTCTTTGCCCTGACCACGATATTCAGCTTTGTCACCCTGCCGGTTGAAATTGACGCCAGCCGCCGCGCCGTCACCTGGCTGCAGGGTGCCGGCATCACTTCGCAGGCTCAGCGACCCATGGCCATCGACGCCCTGCGCTCAGCCGCCTACACTTACGTAGTGGCTGCCCTCAGCTCGCTGGCTACACTAATTTATTACGTACTGATATTTATGGGCGGTTCGCGCGACGAATAATCCGCCCACAACCCCATAAACAACAGAAGATAGGTAATTAGGTAAAAAAGATTGTATCAAGTCTGCTTGGCCGGCTTCCACTGCCCCGCATGGGGTTGGGAAGCCGGCCTTTTTTGGTGCCCTTATTTTTGTACGGCAAAAAAGAAAAAGCCTTTTCCCGGCCGCCACTTCCTCCCCACCTGCCACCGGCCTGACACTTTGGCGGCTCGAAGGAAAAACGGGAAGGCACCTAAAAATTTTTCCGAGCCGCCGAAAAAAAACTCCGAGCCGCGGAAAAAATTTTCCGAGCCGCCGAAGATTTTTTCCGAGCCGCCGAGTTTTTGCGCGACGCAGGGAAATTCTGTCCTCACGCCATTGCCCCTTTCCCCTTACCGTTTTTCCACAAGAAACATGACCTCCGGCTCCCCGCGGACCAGGCCGAAAGACTGACGCCCCACCATGCGGAACAGTTCTGCCTCCACCCTTCCGCATTTCCCCGCATTCCTGCCCATCTCTCTCCCCGAAAAACGAAAAAAAACGCTCCGCGCGGGAGGAAATCAGTATCCTCTTCGCACGGAGCGTAATGGGTTTGCTTACTTTGTCAGGGCTTCAAGCCGCCACTTCGGAGGAAGTGACACGCCCCGCCGGGCGTCGGGTGACAAAGCGGTTTGATTTTTTAGAACAGTTTGTCGGGATAAACACCGTCGGCATGCAGTTTGGCGAATTTAGCCACTACCTCAGGACGATCCTCCGGATAGGTTACGCCGAACCATTTACTGTCGGTATCCAATACTTCGCAAGTAGCCGTACCGTCCTTGATGAGCTTGTCTACCATCAAGGGGATGAAGAATTCGCTCTTCAGGTTGCTCATGTTCTTCGGGTCACTCAGGAAGGTCTTGAAGAACTCGTTGCTGTACTGGAAGTAGTCGGGAGTAAAGCCCCAGAAGTTCATGGAAACGGGAGTGGTGTCAGGAATGGCTACCCACTGGTCGTTATCGTCCAAATACTTCACTACGCCGTCAAAGCGCTGAATCTTGGTGCGCTCTACCACTGAAGTCAGGTGGTGGTTGTCATCGTTTTCGCAAACACCGCGTGATACGGTACCGCTCTCAGAGAGAGTGTTGCCTACGCGGAAACCTACCATGGCATATTTACCCTTGCTGCCTTCGGGCAGGTTGCTCAGGAATTTACCCATTACCTGGAAAGAGTCGCGGTCGTAGTAGTCGTCGCAGTTGATTACGGCAAACGGTTCGTTAATCACGTGCTGGCCCATCATTACGGCGTGGTTGGTACCCCAAGGTTTGGTACGGTCAGCCGGGCAAGTGAAGCCTTCAGGCAGGGCATCCAGGCTCTGATATACGAGCTCACAGGGGATATGTCCTTCATACTTGCTCAGCACCTTTTCGCGGAACTCGTCTTCAAAATCCTTGCGGATTACGAATACAAGCTTACCAAAACCGGCGTGAATGGCGTCGTAGATAGAATAGTCCATGATGGTTTCGCCATGAGGGCCTAATCCATCCAATTGTTTCAAACCTCCGTAACGGCTACCCATACCGGCGGCCAGCAAAAATAAAGTTGGTTTCATGTGTGTTTAAATTGTTAATAATGTTGATTGTTGCTAACTGTTTGCAAATATACAATATTAAAATAAGATGGAACCTTTTGGGCCCAAAAAGTTTTCGGCTCCGAAAGGCTTTTGTCTTACTTTTTGAAAGCAGAACGCACTTTTGCAAACGAGTTGCAAAAGGTTTGCCGTAACTTTGCCCTCAGATAAAGGATATTACATTTCAAAACCACAAAACCATGTGTACTCAGACTTCATCCTGCTCTTGCCATGAGCATGCCCATCATACTCATGAAACCGCCGCCCCCCAATCCGTCTGGCACGAACTGCGCGCTCCCCTCACCTCGGCCGTGTTGCTGGCCTTCGGCATGGTGGGCGACCGCTTCGGTCTGATGCAGGCCCCCATAGGGCGACTGGTGCTCTACGCAGCTGCCTGGCTGCCGGTGGCCCTGCCCGTCATCCGCGAGGCCTGCGAACAGGTCCGCCACCTTGACTTCTTTAACGAATTCACGCTCATGCTGCTGGCCACCATCGGAGCCTTTGCTCTGGGTGAATATCCCGAGGCCGTAGCGGTGATGCTCTTCTACGCCGTGGGCGAATGGTTTCAGGACCGCGCCGTAGGCCGTGCGCGCCACAGCGTCAAGGCCCTGCTCGACATCCGGCCGCAGCGCACCCATGTGCTGCAGTTCAACGGCACATGGGCGGAGGTACATCCGCAAGAAGTGGAAACAGGACGCACCATCCAGGCCCGCGCCGGCGAGCGGGTTCCCCTCGACAGCACTCTGCTGGACGAACCGGCGGCTTTTGACACCTCGGCCCTGACGGGTGAAAGCGTGCCCCGCACCCTACAGCCCGGCGAACCGGTGGCGGCCGGTATGGTGGTGGCTTCGAGCGTGGTGCGTCTGAAGGTGGAGCGGAAATGGAACGACAGCGCCCTGTCGCGCATCCTGCACATGGTGGAAGAGGCAGCCGACCGCAAGGCGCCCGTGGAGCGCACCATCCGCCGGTTTGCCCACCGCTACACGCCAACCGTCATGGCACTGGCCGTGCTGCTGGTGGCCGTGCCGTGGGTCTACAGCCTGTATACCGCCGACTTCCATTATCAGTTTGCCGACTGGCTCTACCGGGCCCTGGTATTCATGGTCATTTCCTGTCCCTGCGCCATCGTCATCAGCATTCCGCTGGCCTACTTTGCCGCCATCGGGGCAGCCTCACATCTGGGTGTACTTTTCAAGGGCGGTTACTGCCTCGACGCCCTGCGCCGCACCGGTACGCTGGTGTTCGACAAGACCGGTACGCTGACCGAGGGCCGCTTCAGCATCAGCCACGCCGTATGTGGTCCGGCCGTCAAAGACGAGGCCGAACTGCTCTACTACCTCTCGGCCGTTGAGCGCGGCAGCACGCACCCGCTGGCCCTGACCATCGTCAAGAAGGCCGAACAGCTGGGCGTAAAGGAAACGGAGGCACAGCACATCCGTGAGGTACCGGGCCGCGGCATGACGGCCACGGTGGACGGCCACGAGGTATGCGCAGGCCGGGCCAAGCTGCTACAGGCACAAGGCATTGCCGTAAGCGAAACACAGGAAACGGGCACCGTGGTCTACTGCGCCATTGACGGACGGTTGGCCGGCTACGTCGTCATGAGCGACCGGATTAAGGCTGATACGCCACAGGCCATGCAGGCCATCAGCCGGAAATTCCGGCCGGAGATGCACATCCTTTCGGGCGACACGCCGCAGGCCGTCAAGGCCGTGGCTGACCGGCTGCACATTGCGCACGCCCATAGCGGTCTGCTGCCGGAAGAAAAGGTGGAGCAGCTGAAAGTCCTGACCCAACAAGCTCACGACCGCCGGCAACTGGCAGCCTTTGTGGGCGACGGCATCAACGATGCGCCGGCCATGGCCCTGGCTGACGTGGGCATTGCTATCGGAGGCAGCAGCGGTACCGACGTGGCGGTGGAAACGGCCGACGTGGTACTGCAGCACGGCCGCATGAGCGAACTACTGACGGCATTCAGCGTAAGCCACACCACCCACCGCATCGTGGTGGAAAACATCACCTTCTCGCTCGGCATCAAGCTGCTCATTCTGTTACTGGGCGCCATGGGCATGGCCTCCATGTGGGCGGCCGTCTTCTCCGACGTCGGTGTGGCCCTGCTCTGCATTCTCAACGCCATGCGCATCTTCAGCCGGTACACCTCACCCTGTCACTAAAGGGGAAGTCCGGCCCTCCCCTCACCACAAATCCGACTGGCGTGGCGTGGCGAAATACGTGCTCAGCGCTTCGGAAAAAGGTGTGTCATACGTGCGCGCTCCGCTGGGACAGCCCTTTACACAGGCACAGCAACGGATGCAGCGGTCGGCCTGCGTCTGTTCCTCATGCCCCGCCGCAATGGCCCTGGTCGGGCACAGCGTAACACACGTGCCGCAATGAGTGCAAAGCGCGGCATCTACGGCCGGCGTAAGCGGCACGGTCCGACCGGAAGCCAGGGCCTGCTGCACCTGCTGCCGAAAGGTACCCATCACTTCGGGCTGCCAGCCGCGGTCGGCAAGCTGCGACGTTTCCAGCTCCACCGCCGAACGTTGGCTCACCTCACGCCCCCACTGCTCGGCCCGAGCCAGGTCGGCCTCATTGGGACGACCGACTGCCACGGGATGAGCCGCCACGCTATAGGAGTGCTCTCCCACAAAAGCCGCAGCCCCTACCACGCGACAGCCATGCTGCCGACAGAAATCGGCCAGCTCCGTCAGGGCACCGTCATACGCCCGGTTGCCATAGGTCACCACAACCACCGTCCGCACGCCGCCACAGCGGAGCGCCGCCATGCGGTCCAGTGCCACGGGCGCCACATGACCGCCATACACCGGCGCACAGACCACCAGCCAGTCGTCGACCTCAAACTGCGCTGGACAAGCGGCTTCGTATGTCAAATCCAATTCCCGGCAAGCGCCGCCCAATCCGTGCGCCACGGCCTGCCCCACGCGCCATGAAGCTCGCGTGGGTGAAAATCCTACGAGCCATACCGGCTCACGTTTCTGCTGTTCCATATCAATTGTTTTGTTTCCAGTTTTCAATAGCCCCGAACAGAGGCACACCCCTGCTTTCTGAAAAAGAAGCAGGACCTGAGCAAATTTACGGAATTCTGCCCACATAGTCCCCGCCATTGCCCACCGGAAGACCTTCTGCCACTTTTTAACAGATAAAAATGAGGCAAAAACGCAACTTGGGCTTCACCATGTATACTTTTTTTACTATATTTGCCCTATCACGTTCCGAAAAAGTCAAAAAACACACTCAATTCGGAACGACAATGCTCATTTTTTATTTTCCTCTGCATTATGAAAAACAAACTGCTTTTGCTTGCGCTGGCCCTCAGTCTGACAGGGGGCATAGCTTACGCGCAAAACGTCGTGAACATCACGCCAGTTCCAAAAACCATGACAACGGCACAGAGTACGCTCACGCTGCCTCAGCAAATTTCGCTCTACTGCCCCCTGCCCGACAGTCTGCGTACCGAGGCCGAACGCTTTGCCACCAGCCTCAGCCAGTCTACTGGACTGCAAGTCAGCCTGAGTGACGACGCCAATGCTCTGGTGGGCATCAGCACCAACAACAGTCTGGGACTGGAAGCCTACAAGCTGGACATCACCGCCCAAGGCATCAACATTGAAGCCCGTACCACAGCCGGCCTGTTCTACGCTTTCCAAACCCTCAAGAAACTGCTGCCGGCTCATGTGGCATTGGGACAATACGCCACCGCTCCGGCCGAAGGCTACACCCTGCCCTGTCTGAGCATTACCGACGAGCCCCGCTTTGGCTACCGCGGCTTCATGCTCGACGCCGCCCGCCACTTCTTCAGTGTGGAAGAGGTGAAAAAAATCCTCGACCTCATGTCCATCTACAAGCTCAACCGCTTCCACTGGCACCTGAGCGACGACCAGGGCTGGCGCGCCGAAATCAAGAAATGGCCGCGCCTGACCTCTGTGGGCAGCATTGCGCCCAACTCCTACCAGTGGGACTGGACGCAAGGCGGCTATTACACCAACAAGCCCTACGGACCTTATTATTATACACAGGAAGAGATGCGTGACGTAGTGGCCTATGCCCGCGAACGCCATATCGAAATTCTGCCCGAAATTGACATGCCCGGACACTTCGTGGCCGCCATGACAGCCTATCCCGAATTCAGCTGTACTCCCGACGGACTGCACCAGAACTGGATACCCTGGGGCATCTCGTCCGACGTGCTCAACGTAGCTAACCCGCAGGCCGTACAGTTTGCCAAGGACATCATCGGCGAACTCATGGACATCTTCCCCTATCCCTACATTCACATCGGCGGCGACGAGTGCCCCACTACAGCCTGGCAGCAAAATGACGAGTGTCAGCAGAAAATGCAGGATGAGGGCATGACCAACGCCCGCCAGCTGCAGTCGCACTTTATCAAGGAAATGGCAGACTTTGCCGCCACCCGCGGCCACAAGCTCTTCCTCTGGAACGAGAGCATCACCGAACAGAATGCCGACGTTGACCTCATCCGCTCCACCGGCGCCACCATCATGTGCTGGACCGGCCCCGAGGCTGCGGCACAGAAGGCAGCCTCGCTGGGACTGCAAAACGTCATGACACCTTACTTCTACTACTACATCAACCGCCGGCAGAAGCAGGACGACAGCTGGATGAAGGTAGCCGGCGACGGCAACGATGACCTGCAGCGTACCTATGACTACCAGCCCGTACAATCCAGCGTCAGCACCACCCTGCAGCCCTACTACACCGGCGTACAGGGCACGTTCTGGACCGAACACGTGGCCGACTCCACCCTGCTGGAATATCTGGCCCTGCCGCGTCTGATGGCCATTGCCGAAACCGGCTGGACCCCCGAAAGCAAAAAGAACTTCACAAGCTTCTGTCAGCGCATGGCCCAGGATACCGTAATGTTCAATCTCGGCCACTACCGCTACAGCCCCCACTACCTGACGGGCACAAGCACCCAGACGGAAAAGGTGATGCCGAAATTCTCCACCGCCGATAATCCCTATTACTACCGCATGGTAACGCGCTCCACCGGCGACCGTGCCAACAAGTGCATCGAACTGCTGGCCGAAGGCTCACCACTGATTTCACAATATTCCGGCAAGGGCGCCAAAGTGGGCGCACTCTGGACCAACGCTCAGGCCGCTGAAGGCGACGATAACTACGACTACCAGTTCTGGGCCCTGGAGGAAGACCCCAACCACGCCGGTTACTTTGCCCTGGTGTGCCGCGCACAGCCCGAGGGTTCCGTCCTCCCAACTACCACCACCAGCAATACGGCCCGTTTCAGCTACGATGCCACCCAGAAGCACTACGACTTTAAAATCACTGCCGACCGCTACGGACAGGACGGCGACTACTATTACTACAGCATCTCTACCGACGCCTTAGGCAGCTGGCTGCTCAACGCGGCCGCTTCGGGTCAGGGCTACTCGGTCAACCTGTGGAACGCACCAGCCGACGGCGGCAACTCCTGCGACTGGCAACTGCGTCCCGACTTTACGGACTCCAGTCAACAGCTCAACACACTCCTTAAGGAAGCCAACCAGCTGACCGGCATACCGACCTACACCGACACGCCTCAGCCCGGACTGGCCGGCGAGGCTCAGGTAGCCGCCCTCAAGGAACTCCTGGCCAAGTCTACCGACGACATGTCACAGGAGGAAACGGAGCAGTACCTCACTCAGCTGCAAACGGCCATTGACAACTGCTACACCTCTATCGGTGGTCTGAAAGAAGGACAGACTTATCAGCTCAGCAACAGCGTGGAGGGGTATGAAGGCATAGCCCTTGACGACAAGGGACAGAACAACCTGACCTACACTACCACACCCTATGCATCCGATGCCTGGGTGGCTGAACAAGTGACGGACAACGGAAAGGGCGGACAGACCTTCCGTCTCAAGAATGCCGCCACCGGACGCTACATCAGCCAGCTCTCTTCAAGCCTGACCACCCGCGTAGGCTATGCCGTCACCATGGGTTCCACTCCGGCCAGCCTGACCAGCACGTTCAGCACCACCTACTATGACTACAACCTGGGCATCAACGGAAGCTACCTCTTCCCCGTGTCTACCGAATACCTGACTCTTCAGGGACAGGTGGCCGCCGGTACCGACAAGACCAACGGTAACCAGAGCGGTAACTCCGTGCGCCTGCAGGGCAACGCCTGGACCATGCGCCCCGTGGCCGTAGTGACCTACCGCTGCAGCGACACCGACGGCAAGCAGCTCGGCACCTACACCCAGAGCGTCAGCCTGGGCACGGACTTCACGGCCACAGCCCCGCAAATTGACAACTACGCCCTCGTTTCGTACAACGACGGCCAGCAGGAAGCTCCGCAGTTCAGCGCCATCAGCGAGGCACAGACCGTTGACGTCACCTACCGCCGCGTACGCTTTACAGTCAATACGGAATGCACCGACGCCAACGGCGGTATCATCCAGCGCGAGCAGATTACCTGCCCCATAGACAGTGCACTCACCCTCACGGCTCCCGAAATTCCCTACTATCAGCTGGAGGGCGACGAAACAAGCCTTAGCCTGACACCGACCAGCGACACCACTCTGGTGTTCCGCTACACCACCGAGGCTTACAGCGGCGTGCGCCAGTTGGCCGAGCCGGTACTGAAGCCCGTCAGCGGACAGCACTACGTGCTCTACAACACGGCCAGCAACACCGAGCGCCGCGGCTACCTCAATATCAGCCCCGACAACGCCCTCATCATGGCCAGCGGCCGCATTGAAAACCAGACGCCTTACTACACCTGGACGGTGGAGGAAAAGAACGGGCGCTACCAGTTCGGCAACATCGGTTCGGGCCTCTACATCCCCGTACTCAGCAGCGGCACCGACATCACCGCCACCTCACGCCCCGACGCATTCAGTCTGACAGCCGGCCAGCAGACCAACACCCTGCGCATGCAAGGCACCAACGGACTCTGGTGGAACGGCAACGTGGGTAAGTTCACCGGCTACAGCGGCGGCCACGACTTCACCATCTACCGCTACTATACCGCGCCGTACTTCAGCGTCACCATACATCAGGTGGACACCACCGGCCGTGCCCTGGTGCCGAGCAGCACGAAATTCTACGCTGCCGGCTCAGCCTGCACCGCCGACACCCTCAGCAAAGCCGGCTACGTGTACCTGCGTACCGAAGGCAACCTGAGCCAGCTCAGTCCGCTCAGCGCCAACGTGGAAATCACCCTGATTTACGAGCCCGTCAACACTGGTATCAACCACATCTCCGACACCACCGCGCCCAAGGGCATCTACGACCTGAGCGGCCGTCGCCAGAAGGGCACCGAACCGGGCATCTACATCATTGACGGACAAAAGACCATCGTACGCAAGCCGTAGGAGAGGCCAGCGTCCCATTACCATCCGGCGGCCATTGCCCCGCACCTTCCTCAGCAGAAGCGCGGCAGCAATGGCCGCCGCCGTATACAGCTACTTAAAAAATAAATTGTATCTTTGTCAGCGAAACAGGAAAAGGCTCACTATGGCCGACACGGCGAGCTGCAGCTCCTCCGTCCGGCAGGAACACCCGCACAAGGCCCGCCCTGCTGTCATATTGAAAAACCTTTATTTATTTTTTCTCACCAACCTCAAACATCATGAAGTACAAACTCCTGAGCCTGCTGCTCGGTCTGTGCGCCAGCCTGTGTGCGTTTACAGCCAAGGCCGAAGAGCAGCCGCAATGTGGCATTACGCCCCGCCCCATGTCCCTGACCACGGAATCCGGCCAACTGCCCCTGCCGAGCAAATGGACCATCAGCTACGGCAGCCTGCCCGACAGTATTCAGGCTGAAGCTCAACGCTTTGCGCAGAGCCTGCAAACCGCTACGGGACAAACCGTCAAGCTGAGCCGACGCAGCCGCCGCGCCCTGATGCAGCTGGCCCCGTCCACCGACACCCAACTGGGCCCCGAGGGCTACAAGCTGCACATTACCCCCGACGGCATCCGCATTGAAGCCCACACCACAGCCGGATTCTTCTACGCCTTCCAGACCCTCAAGCAGCTGCTCCCGCCCCACGTCATGCTGGGCCAGACCGGTACGGCTCCGGCCGGTGGCTACACTCTGCCCTGCCTGAACATTACCGACCAGCCGCGCTTTGGCTACCGCGGCTTCATGCTCGACGTAGCCCGCCACTTCTTCAGCGTAGAAGAGGTAAAGAAAATGATCAACCTCATGTCGTTCTACAAGCTCAACCGCTTCCACTGGCACCTGAGCGACGATCAGGGCTGGCGCGCCGAAATCAAAAAGTGGCCGCGCCTGACCTCCGTGGGCAGCATCGCACCCAACTCCTACCAGTGGGACTGGGAAAAGAAGGACCACTACTACACCAACAAGCCCTACGGCCCCTACTTCTACACGCAGGACGAAATGCGCGACATCGTGGCTTACGCCCGCGAGCGCCACATCGAGATTCTGCCCGAGATTGACATGCCCGGACACTTCGTGGCCGCCATGACGGCCTACCCCGAATTCAGCTGCACCCCCGACAGCGTACATCAGAACTGGATGGCCTGGGGCATCTCGACCGACGTACTCAACGTGGCCAACCCGAAGGCCGTACAGTTTGCCAAGGATATTCTGGGCGAACTGATGGACATCTTCCCCTATCCCTACATCCACATCGGCGGCGACGAATGCCCCACCGTGGCGTGGGAACAGAACGCCGAGTGCCAACAGAAGATGAAGGACGAGGGCCTGACCAAAGCCCGTCAGCTGCAGTCGCACTTCATCAAGGAAATGGCAGACTACGCTGCCACCCGCGGCCGCAAGCTCTACCTCTGGAACGAGAGCATCACCGAACAGAATGCCGACGTCGACCTCATCCGCTCCACCGGGGCCACCATCATGTGCTGGGTCGGACCGGAGGATGCCTCGAAAAAGGCCGCCTCACTGGGAATGAACAACGTGATGACGCCCTACTTCTACTACTACATCAACCGCCGGCAGAAGCAGGACAACAGCTGGATGAAGGTGGCCGGTGACGGCAACGACGACCTGCAGCGCACCTACAACTACCGCCCCATACCGCAGGGCGTCAGTCAGGAGCAGCAGAAATACTACACCGGCGTACAAGGCACCTTCTGGACCGAACACGTAGCCGACTCCACCCTGCTGGAATATCTGGCCCTGCCGCGCCTGATGGCCATTGCCGAAACCGGCTGGACTCCTGAGGCCCAAAAAGACTTTAAGGACTTTTGCCGCCGCATGTCGGCCGACACGCAACTGCTCAAGCTGGGCGGCTACCGCTACAGCCCACACTACCTGACGCCGTGACCATAAAAACGGCGTCTTCATCCGCACACCTCCCAGCGGATATAAAATTCGTCCCGTCTGTCCGGCCCACCGCCCCGACAGGCGGGACATTCTGTTTTCTCACCTTTTCCGTGCCTCCATACTCCAGCTCTTCGTACGCGGACTACCATGCCCTGCAAACTCGGCGGCTCGGAAAAAATTTTTGGCGGCTCGAAAAAAATTTTCCGAGCCGCCAAAAATTTTTAAAGTCCGACCTTGTTTACTTTCCACGCCACCCCCGTAACACCACATACCAAATTTTCAGGAAACAAGGACACAATAAAAACGTACGGACCGGGAATACCCCGCCCCATACGTCATTCTAAAATCACACAAAATGAATATCAATTTTTTTCCGCTGCACGCCGTCTGTTCCACACGGTGTACAGCCGGACACTTATGCTTAAGCCTCGGCGTCAGCCGAAGCTGAGGCTTCAATCTCGGCCTTACGTTCGCTCTTGCGCTGACGACGCTCTTCACGCGCCATAGCATCCAGGAACATGCGGTCCACCATTCCGTCAGCCAGTCCCAACATGGGTACGAAAATGTGACGGGTAGACAGCGCACGCGCCACCGTGCGGAAAATGATGCCGGCCGGCACGATGACGTCGGCGCGGTCGGCCTTGAGCTTGAACTGCGCCATGCGCTCAGGCGGCGTCAGGGCACTGAGCTTGTCGACAATGCGCTCCAGTTCGGGTGCCGTCAGGAGCTGGCTGGTGCTCTTTTCGTGCACCAACTTGTAGAGCTTGTTGATGTTACCTCCCGAACCTACCATTTCGGTGGGACCAAGTTTTTGGGCCAACTGCTTCATGTCGGCCGTAATTTTGTCGAGCACGCCATTGACGTAGTCTTCCGTTTCGTGCAGCATACGGAGCGTACCGATTTTGTACGACTGACTGCTGACCACCTTGCCTTCGGAGAGGATAGAGATTTCGGTGCTACCTCCACCCACGTCCACATAGGCGCACTGGCGCTTCAGGCGAGTGGCAAACTCCACATGGTTGCCGTAAATAATGCTGGCCTCCTCGCGCCCGTCAATGAGCTCAATGTTCACACCCGTTTTCTTCTTGATGCTTTCCACCAGGTCGGCTCCGTTGCGGGCCTCGCGCATGGCTGAAGTAGCGCAGGCACGGTACTGGTTGACATCGTACAGGCGCATCAGATTCTTGAAGGCCTTAATCATATAAATGGTCTTTTGCTGGCGGTCCTTGCTGATTTTGCCAAAGGTGAACACATCGTCACCCAGGCGAAGCGGATAGCGCAGGAAAAACATTTTCCGGAATTTGGGAGCCTCACCTTCAGGAGCGGGCTCCATTCGTTTGATAAGCAGTCGGGCGGCATTTGAACCGATATCGATGGCTGCAAAAATTTGGTTGTCCATAGGCTTTATGATCAGATTAAGGTTTTTCAAGACAGTTCACTATTATTGTTCTCCTCCTGACGCCGCTGCAGATAGTATTCGTGCAGTACCTGCTGCGAGCGCAGGGGCGCCTGTCCGGGCTGTACGGGCCAGATGGCAGGATTGTCGGTACCGTCCACCACGCGGCCCTGCACGGTGTCCTTCAGGCCGCAGTCCACAATGAAGCGCAGCTCCCCCTGCAGTTTGGGGTCGTACACCGGCGTCATTACTTCCACACGATTGACCAGATTACGGGGCATCCAGTCGGCCGAACCGATGTAATACTTAGGCTCACCGCCGTGGGCAAAAATCAGGATGCGGGAGTGCTCCAGATAGCGGTCTATGATGCCGTGCAGATGGATGTTTTCCGTCAGCCCCGGAATGCCTGTCACCATAGAGCAGTTGCCGCGCAACACGGCACTCACCTCCACGCCCTCGGCCGAAGCCTGGTAGAGATGGCGCACCACGTCGGGGTCGGTGATGTGATTGATTTTTATGCGAATGTAAGCCTCCTTGCCGGCGCGCTTGTTCTTGACCTCCTCGTCAATGAGCTGCAAAATCTGGCGCTTCATGTTGTTGGGCGACACGAGCAGTTCCTTGAAACGGACGGGGCGGAACGGCGAGTGAATGAACTCAAACACACGATGCACATCGTCCACGATTTTCTTGTTGGCCGTCATGAGCAGGCAGTCGGTATAGACGCGGGCATTGCCCTCGTGGAAGTTACCCGTACCGATGCAGGCCAGACAGCCCTCGGACGTCTTGATCCAGGTAATCTTGGAGTGTACCTTCAGGCCCTCCACGCCAAATACCACATTGATACCGGCATCGCGCATCTTCTTACTCCAGGAGATATTGCTGGCCTCGTCAAAACGCGCCAGCAGCTCGATGACCACGGTAACCTTCTTACCGTTTTTGGCGGCCGTCACCAAGGTTTCCACCACCTTGGAGTCCTTGGCCAGACGATAGAGGGTAGTTTTGATGGAATCCACGCGCGGACTGATGGCCGCCTCACGCAGCAAGCGCAGATAGGCGTCGAACGACTGGTAGGGCACGTGTATCATGAGGTCGGTCTGACGGATTTTGTCAATCAGGCTCTCCTGGCTATCAAAGGCAGCCGGCAGGGTCGACGTCCAGCGAGGGTACTTGAGGTCAGACCGTCCGCAGTCGGGGAATTGCATGAAGTCCTTGTGGTTGTGATAGCGTCCGCCGGCCACGGTAGTGTCCAGACGGTCCAGACGCAGTTTGCCCATCACCTTTTTCAGCAAGTCACGGGGCATACCGGCATCATAGATGACGCGCAACGGCTCGCCGCGCTTACGGCTGCGCACACCACGCTGCACCTTTTGCAGCAAGCTCACGTCGAGGTCGTTCTCGATGTCCATCTCGGCATCCTTCGTAAACTTAAAGGCATAAGCCTCAAAATAGTGGTAGGGCAAGCCGGCAAACAGCCACGGCAGACACATGCGCACGGCGTCGTCCAGATACATCAGACAGGCGTGGCCGTCGTGGTCGGGCAGGCGCAGAAAACGCCCCACCTTCTTGACGGGCAGCTTGACTATGGCAAAATTCTTTTGCGGATAACGCGAAGAACTGGGCGCATACCTCAGCTTGACGGCCAGAAAAATCATGTCGTCGTCCTCGTCGGTCAGCTGACCGGGACTGTTGAGCCATACGGGCTGCGTGGTACCGTTGAGCTTGTCACGGAAAAACTGGCGGATGTACTCACGCTGTTCGGGCGAGGCCTGTGCCTCGTCAATAAGCCAGATGCCCTGTTCACGCAGCAAGTTGGTAAGCTCTCGAGTGGTCTCCTCAAACTCACGGGAATACTGGGCATTGAGGGCGTTAATCTGTTTGATGGCCTGTTTGGCCTCACGTATGGTGTTGGTCAGGCGTCCGTGCTGGTCGGCCTGTGCAATGCGGGTGAGCGAAGCCACACGCACACGGAAAAATTCGTCAAGATTATTGGAATAAATGCCCAGGAAAGAGAGACGTTCCAACAGTGGGACATCAGAACGCTGTGCCTCACGCAGGATGCGATGATTGAAGTACATCCAGCTGACATCGCGGGCTATGATTTGATTCTTTTCTATTTTAATCATTTTGCACTTAACTTTTTACCTGCAAAGGAACGCAAGTTTTGTGACAAAAATATTTCAGCCACCGACTTTCACGGTTAAATACCTATAATAGCCACTGCCTCCCTCCGAATGCGAATCATGGCGGGAGACTACGAACTACGCGCAGAAAAACTGACTGCGTGTTTTTCATGACTTGTGCAGGTAAATGTACAAAAAAAGATGCACACAAAGAAAGCAAATCACTTTTTTTTCGTTACTTTGCAGATAAGCCTGTATTAGCCGTCTTGTGTCAGACGGATGCCGGGCTACTCCAATACCACGAAACTACACTATAAAAAGAACACCAAGCGGGGCTAACGCCCCCATCAACACAAAATTCAGATTAACAAGGGAAAACAAGATAAGAAAATGTTCAAGCGTATTGCCAAAATAACGGGATGGGTGGTGGCCACACCCATTGCCTTGTTTTTATGCCTGGCCGTGCTATTGTACGTGCCGCCCGTGCAACGCTGGGCCGTGAGACTGACCACCCAAAAGTTGTCGGCCGCCACGGGCATGACTATCCGCATCGGACAGGTGCGGCTGGCATTTCCGCTGAGTCTGGCACTGGGTGACATGCTGGCAGCTCAAGGCACGGCGCAGGGTGACACGCTGGTATGCGCCCGTGCCCTGCGCATTGACGTCCGCCTGTTGCCACTATTACACGGACGAGCCGAGGTGGTGGGTCTGGGGCTATATGACGCCCGGCTCAACACCCACGACCTGATTTCAGACACCCGTATTGAGGGGCGCGTAGGCGAACTTTCGGGACGAACGGCCAACGTAGAATGGGGCAAGGAAATGGCACAGCTGGACTATGCCCGTCTGCGCGATGCCGACCTGCGGGTCTACCTGTCGGACACGGCTAAAAAAGACACTACCCCTTCCACCTCAGCCTGGAAAATCGGGGTGGGCAAGGTGGACATCATCAAAACGCGCCTGCACCTGACCATGCCGGGCGACTCCATGCGCATCGGGGCCGACGTAGGGCAGATGGCCCTACAACACGGATGGTTTGACACGGGTGCCGGCTTCTACTCCGCCCGCTGCCTGAAAATTTGGCAGGCCGCGGCCACCTACGACATTCCACAAGCCGCTTACCTCAAGAGCGGGTTAGACTATAACCACCTGTCGTTCAGTAAGCTACGGCTTCAGGTGGACACCTTCAGCTACGATTCCGTGGGCCGGTTGCGGGCCTTTATTCCGCAACTGCAGCTCAAGGAGAAAAGCGGACTGCAGCTGACCAGCACACGCCTTCAGGTACTGATGGATTCCAGCAGTCTGCACGTGCCGCAGTTCAGGCTGACCACGCCGTGGTCCACACTGCAGGGCCGGGCCGACATGGACTTCAAGGCCCTCACACCCGGACACGGCGGAAAGCTGCAGGCCACCCTTCAGGCCAGGCTGGGACGCCGCGACCTGCAACAACTGGTTCTGCCCATGCTGCCGGCTGACGTCCGCCGGATGGTGCCGCTCACTGACCTGCGGGCCGACCTGCGGCTGCGGGGCAACCTCGACCGCCTTCAACTGCTATCCTGCCGTCTGCAGCTGCCGGACATGCTGACGCTGAACGCCTCGGGCAACATAGCCCAACTGCTATCGCCCAACCACCTGCAGGCCAAAGCCAAACTCGACCTGCAACTGCGGCGCACCGACTGGGCCAACCGCCTGCTCCGGCAAATGGGCGCCGGCAGCGTGCGTATTCCGGCCGGTCTGGGGCTACACGCACAGGTGGCCGCCAACCGGAAGCTCTACAGTGCCGACGCGGCCCTGAAAGTGCCGGGCAAGGGGTCTATGAATCTGAAAGGCTACTTCAACGCGGCCACACAGCAGTACCAAGTTCGCCTGCTAAGCCACCACTTCCCCGTGCGGGCCTTCCTGCCCGACGTCCCCCTCTCGCCCCTGACGGCCCAGCTGACGGCCAGCGGCAGGGGATGGGACATCATGTCGCCCAGCTGCCAGCTCAAGGCCTCGGCCCGCGTAGGCAGCCTGACCTACGACACCCTGACCATTGACTCCATCAAAATACAGGCCCAGCTGGCCGGCGGCAAAGGCTCCACTATTTACTACGTCAACAGCAAATGGCTGAACTCGCGCGGCCTGCTCACCACACAGCACGAGGGCAAAATGATGCGTCTGACGCTGCAGAGCGACTGGCCGGAAATCCGCCTCAAGGAACTGGGCCTCACCAAGGACACCCTGGACGTTGGCGCCTACATCCGCCTCGACGGCTACACCAACCGACAACTGACGGACTACGGCGTAACGGGCAACATCAACAACATCCACATCAGCACACAGAAAATGGGTACGGCCATGAAGGACATCCGCTTTGAACTGGCCACCTCACCCGATACCTCACGGGCCAGAATCAGCTCAGGCGACTTCAACATGAACCTGCAGGCCCGCGGCAATTTTGAGAAAATCAACAGCCAGCTGCAACACTTCATACAGACCCTGCAGCTGCAACTGAAGGAGAGAAGGCTGGACTACACCCAGCTCAAGGCCATCCTGCCTACCGCCGACTTCTACCTGAACGCCGGCCGTGACAACCCGCTCTCCAACATGGCCCGTCTGAAGGGCTACGACTTCAACCGACTCTCCATAGACCTCCAGACCGACACGGCACAGGGCCTGGTGGGCCATGCCGAAATCCATACCATCAAAGCCGCCGGATGGCAGCTCGACACCGTATCGTTGCGCATGTTCCAGGACGACCGCGGCTTCAAGATGTTGGGCAACGTGGTCAATTCGGCCAAGGAAAATCACGACAAGTTCCGCCTGGGCATGGATGCCTACGTTTACCCGCGCGACGTGGGGGCGCACTTTGACTTCATTGACAAAGACGGAGAAAAGGGCGTTGACATGGGCATAAGGGCACAAGTTGTGCCGGACCAGGGCGTGAAGTTCTCCCTGTCGCCGGGTAAGTCCATTCTGGCCTACCGTACCTTCAACATCAATGAGAACAACTACATTTTCCTGGGCGACGACAAGAAAATCTATGCCGATATTAACCTGGAAGCTGACGACGGCACGGGTCTGAAACTGTATGGCGAGCCCAACGACAGCATCAACGACCTGACTCTCTCGCTCGTACACATCAACCTGGACGAGCTGTCCAAGTCCATCCCCTACATGCCGCAAATCAGCGGTATGCTGGAATCCGACATCCACGTACGCAGCGCCGGCAAGGAACTGACGGCCATGGGCAGCGTACAGACGCAACAGCTGGCCTACGAGGGCGTACCTTTGGGTAACATCGGGGCAGACATCGTCTACCTGCCCGAAAACGGCAAACACCAGGCCAGCCTGCTCGTCACCCGCAATGGCGAAAACGCCCTGCTGGCCGAAGGTATTTACAGCGAAGAAAACGGCGGAAACTTTGACGGTACGGCCCAGCTGACTGACTTCCCGCTGGAGCTCATCAACGGCTTCATGGCCGGTACCGACGTCATGCTGCGCGGCATGGGCAACGGCCAAATCAGCGTCAACGGTTCGCTAAGCCAACCCAAGCTGAACGGCAGCCTGATGCTCAACGAAGCCCACGTTTACTCCGACGTATACGGCTTCGACTTCCGTCTGGACAACGACTCGCTGCGCCTCCGCCAGAACCGGCTCGACTTCGACCAGTTCCGCATGTATTCCACCGGCAAGAATCCGCTTATTCTCGACGGCAACATTGACTTGGGTGACTTCTCCAACCTCAGCATGAACCTGAACATGACGGGTAAGCAGTTTGAAGTTATCAATACGAAAAAGAAAAAGTCCTCCATGCTATACGGACAAGTCATTGCAGATTTCTACGGCAGTATGCGCGGCAACATGAACAATCTGCGGCTCGATGGCAAGCTCGACGTATTGGGCGGAACCGACATGACCTACATACTTAAGGACTCACCACTTAGTGTGGATGACCAGCTGAAAGGACTGGTAGAATTCATAAACTTCAACGACTCCACAACAACCAACTCCGAACCACAAGTTCCTCCTACAAGTGTGGACATCTCGCTGGCCGTAAACATCAACGAAACGGCCCACTTCCACTGCGACCTGAGCGACGACAAGCAAAGCTATGTCGACCTGGAAGGAGGCGGCAACCTGAATCTGCGCATGCGTCCACAGGGCGACTTGCGCATGACAGGCCAGATGACGGTACAGAGCGGCGAAATGAAGTACGCCCTGCCCATCATTCCGCTCAAGACGTTCACCATCTCACCGGGCAGTTCCGTCACCTTTACCGGTGACGTGACCAACCCGACACTGAACATTACGGCCAAGGAACGCGTCAAGGCTATCGTCACGGAAAACGATGTACCGCGCTCCGTAGCCTTCGACGTGGGAGTGGCCATTACCAAGCCGCTGGAACAAATGGGACTGACCTTCATCGTGGAAGCCCCCGAAGATCTGAGCGTGCAGAACCAGCTGGCCGCCATGACGCAGGAACAGCGCAGCAAGACAGCCGTCACTCTGCTGGCTACGGGCATGTACATGACCGACGATGGACTGAACACCTCCGGTTTCAAGGCCAACAACGCCCTCAACGCCTTCCTGCAAAACGAAATCCAGAACATTACGGACGGCGCTCTAAGCACCTTCGACATCAACGTGGGCGTGGAAAGCGGTACCTCATCCACCGGTACGGCCACCACCGACTACTCCTTCCAGTTTGCCAAGCGATTCTGGGGCAACAGGGTGAGCATCATCATCGGCGGTAAGGTGAGCACCGGTGCCGACGCCCACAACTCAGCCGAGAGCTTCATTGACAACGTCTCGCTGGAATACCGCCTCGACAAGGGCTCCACCCGCTACGTCAAGGTATATTACGACCGCTCGGCCAACGACCCGCTCGAGGGCCAGCTCACCAAGACGGGTGCCGGTCTCGTACTGCGCCGCAAGACCGACCGCCTGGGCGAACTCTTCCTGTTCCGTACGCCCAAGGAAACCACAGCCCCCAAAGAGTAACAGTACACACGTAATTTCAGAATTTTCACCATGACCAATATGTTCCAAAAATATTTTCTGCCCGCCCTGGCACTGCTTCTGTTGACCGGTTTGGCCAGCGGATGCTCTACCACCAAAAATCTGCCCGAAGGCGAGCAGCTCTACATCGGACTGCGCAAAACCGAATACAGCGACGCACCGGGCAGCCGAAAGGCCAAAAAGCCCGACTCCACAGGCGTCATTACGGCCATTGCGCAGAGCGTAGACGCCACTATGGGCTTTCTCAAAGGCAACGACGCTCAAGCCGCCCGTCCCCGACTGGAGGAAGACTCCACCCTGACCAAGGCCGAACGGGCCGAACGCCGCAAACGGAACAAGGAAGATTTTGAAAACGTGAAAAGTGAGGTAGACGCCGTACTGGCCTACCCGCCCAACGGCTCCATATTCGGGTCGTCACAACTGCGCTGGCCCATACAGCCGGGACTGTGGATTTACAACAGCATGGTCAATAAAAAAGGAAAACTGGCCAAATGGATTTTCAAGCGTTTTGCCTCCAACCCCGTGCTCCTGTCGACCGTCAATCCCGACGTGCGCATTAAAGTGGCTACCAACACGCTGCGCAACTACGGCTACTTCCGCGGTAAGGTGGACTACGACACTATCCCACAGAAAAATCCGCGCAAGACGCGCGTGACCTACCACGTGCAGACGGGCCGCGCATTCCGTCTGGACAGCATCGGCTACGAGGGCTTCTGGCCCGACGCCGACAGTCTGATTCAGGCCCACAGCGACGAGAGCCAACTGCACAAGGGCGACGCTTTCAATGTAGTGAAACTATCGAACGAACAGAAACGCATTGAGACGTTGCTGCGCGAAAACGGCTACTTTTACTACTCCGCCCCCTACGCCACCTTCAAAGCCGACACCACACAACATCCCTACCGTGTCAGCCTCAAACTCACCCCGACAGACAACCTGACACAGCGACAGAAAAACCGCTGGTACATGGGACGCACCTATATCAGTCTGAAGCGCACGGACACGGATATTCCAAACCGCCGCAGATCAAGCCGCGACAGCAGCTATACCTTCTTCTGGTCGGGCGAAAAAATGCCCCTCAAGCCGCGCATGTGGCTGCACGCCATTACGCAGCGCCGCGGCGACCTCTACTCACTGAGCGACCAGAACATGACACAGGAAAAAATCGGGGCCATCGGCGTACTGAGCCAAATGGACATCAACTACATTCCGCGCGACACCACGGCCGCGTGCGACACGCTCGACCTCTACATCAACGCCACCATGGACAAGCTCTACGACAGCAACTTCGAGGTGAGCGCCGAGTTCAAGAGCAACCAGCAGGTGGGCCCGGTGGTATCCTACGGTCTGGCCAAGCGCAACGCCTTCGGGGCCGGCGAGAAAGTATCGTTCGACATCTACGGCTCCTACGAGTGGCAAACGGGCGCCGGCGCCAACAAAAGCGGCAACCGCTCGCTCATCAATTCCTACGAACTGGGTACCAAGCTGGCCCTGGAGTTTCCGCGCTTCCTGATGCCGCGCGCAGGACGCCGCCGCTGGCGTTTTCCGGCCACCAGCAGCTTCTCCCTGGAGAGCAACTGGAAAAACCGGGCCAACTTCTACGGCATGCTCTCCTTCGGCTTCACGGCCTCGTACCAGTGGCACCCCAAAGCCACCACCAAGCATGAGTTCATTCCCTTTGCGCTCGACTTCGACCGCATACAGCACACCACGCCGGAGTTCGACTCCATCATGACGGCCAACCCGGCGCTCTACACTAGTATGCGCGACCAGTTTGTGCCATCCATGTACTACGCCTATACCTACGCCTCGCCCAGCCAGCGCAAGCATCCGCTCTGGCTGCAGGCCACCTTCAAGGAGGCCGGTAACCTGCTCTCGTGCTTCTATGCCGCCGCAGGCCAGCCCTTTAACCGGCAGGACAAGCAACTGTTCGGCAACCCGTTTGCCCAGTTTGTCAAGGCCACTTTTGAGGTACACAAAACCTTCAGTCTGACACCGGACGTCAAGATTGCCACCCGCTTCTACAGCGGTCTCATCCTGAGCTACGGCAACTCGCTGCGGGCGCCCTATACGGAGCAGTTCTACGTGGGCGGCGCCAACAGTGTGCGCGGATTTGCAGTGCGCTCAGTCGGCCCCGGACGCTACCAGAGCCCACTCAGCTCGGCCTATGCCTACACCGACCAGACGGGTGACTTCAAGCTCGAGGCCAACGCCGAACTGCGCTTCCGCCTGTTCGGCAACCTGCACGGCGCTACATTCCTCGACGCGGGCAACGTGTGGCTCACCCGACGCGACCCGCAGCGCCCCAATGCCGAAATATCGCTCCGCAACCTGAAGGACATTGCCGTGGGCACCGGCGTGGGCCTGCGCTACGACCTCGATTTTCTAGTGGTCCGCTTTGATGTGGGCGTAGCGCTCCACGCCCCGTACGACACGGGCAAGAGCGGCTGGTACAACATGCCGCGCTTCAAGGACTCGCTGGCCTATCACCTGGCCATTGGCTACCCGTTCTGACACACAGCCCTACTTGCGCTGCAGCCCGAACTTGCGGCTGTAATACGATTCGGCAGTATAGAGAGCGGCTGCCGGATTGTTGCCCGTCACGCGGTCCTTGGTGACCAGCGTCGTAACGTAAGCGTCCGAATATTTGTAGAACAGACTGTCGTGACCCACGCAAAGCCCGATAACGACATTCAGGTCGGTGTGCGCCTCATTGAGCAGGCGGGCCTGCAAAATGGGGTTGCACATGGCGGCTCCGATGGACTCACATTCCTTGGGGATGCCCACCGACGACTTGGCCTGACCGGCCACCTTGCAGATGACGGCATAGGCCTCAAAGCCGTTGGCCCGCAGAATACGGGCAAAAATCCGCGCCTCGCGAATCAGTCCGATGCAGTTGGCTATGCCTATCTTGTGGGCTCCGATTTTGCGGGCAAACTCCATAATTTCCTGCACGCGGGTCCACTGGCAATATCCTTCGTACTCCACCTCAGCACTGGCCACCATGACCTCATGATTGTGCCCCTCGTCGTAGCGCTCCAGCGCCCACTGCCGGTCGGCCTCCGTCAGATGGGTGGTCAGACAAAATTCCGGATAAGTACGGTCCTTGTATTTGCAGTTCTGTGTGCCGCAATCCACGCACGAATGCTCGGCAGCGCGATGGGCTACTTGTTTTGTTTCTTCCATAATTTTTCTGATTTTCTCAATTCTTTTGTCAGGCAAAATTAGCGCAAATTCCGCAAAAAATCTCTTTTTCTCATTCCCAAGCTTTTGTCAGGCGCATGCCTAGTGGTGCAAAAAGCGACGGCGTTTATGCCCTCCTCCAAAAACTATTTCATATTTTCCCCTCCCTGCCCCCCGCATAGCGCCGGCAACAGGACAAAAGCCACGAGAGGCGATGTACCCCAGTCCCCCATCCGGGCAGACAAAGCACATCGCCTCTCGTGGACCGCACGCAGTAAAGCGCCGCGACACGATCTGAAACAAAACAGGAAGCCGCGAAGGCCAAACGGCAAGCCGCGGAAATTTTTTTCCGAGCCGCGAAAAATTTTTTTGGCGGCTCGGAAAATTTTTTTCAAGGCACCTTATAAAAACCAGCGTCCCTCTGTGTCACAGCGCCGCCCCACTACTCCACGCTTTGGGCCAGCTGGGGCCACGGAGCAAGGTCGGGCACCGGCGCCTCCACACAAATGGGCTTGTGACTTACGGGATGCTCAAAGGCTATGCGACGGGCGTGCAGACAGATACTGCCGTCGGGATTGCTGCGCGGCGCGCCATACTTCAGGTCACCCTTAATGGGGCAACCCATGGCCGCCAGCTGACAGCGTATCTGGTGGTGACGGCCCGTCAGCAACTTCACCTCCAGCAAATAGTAGCGCTCGCTGTGCCCAATGAGCCGGTAGGTCAGCTCGGCCAGCTTGCTGCCCGGTACCTGCTGCCGGTGGGCATAACTCTTGTTCTGCCGCTCGTTGCGCGTCAGCCAGTGCTGCAGCCGGCCCTCCGGGGCGGGCGGAGCCTGGGCCACCACGGCCCAATAGGTCTTGTCAATCCGGTGCCCCTGGCTGAACAGGGCATTCATGCGCTGCAGGGCCTTGCTGGTACGGGCAAACACCACACAGCCGCTGACCGGACGGTCGAGACGGTGCGTCACGCCCAGAAACACCGCTCCGGGCTTGGCATAACGCTCCTTGATGTAGTCCTTAACGTACTCCGCCAGGGGCTTGTCGCCCGTCTTGTCGCCCTGCACGATTTCGCCGGGTGCCTTATTGACAATAATCAGATGATTGTCTTCGTAAATTACCTGCATATGGGTTTTGAAAATAAATCGGTCACGCTTGAAAAGCGGAATCCTCTTCGCGGCCAGCCACCCGTACGGCGCCTGCCACAAAGAGGATTCTGTATGTGAGTTACTTGCAAACGACGGATTACATGTTCATACCGCCATCCACCTGGATAACCTGTCCGCTGATATAGCTTGACATGTCGGAAGCGAGGAACAGAGCCAGATTGGCAATATCCTCAACCTTACCGCCACGGCGCAACGGAATGCTCTTCATCCACTCCTTGCGTACGTCCTCAGGCAGCTTGGCTGTCATGGCTGTTTCAATGAAGCCCGGAGCAATAGCGTTGGCGCGGATGCCGCGTGAACCCATTTCCTGAGCAATTGACTTGGCCAAAGCAATCAGACCGGCCTTGCTGGCAGCGTAGTTGCTCTGTCCGGCGTTACCGTGTACACCTACTACTGAAGCCATATTGATGATGGAGCCGCTGCGCTGGCGCATCATGATGGGGGTGCAGGCATGGATGAAGTTGAAAGCAGATTTCAGGTTGACGTTGATTACGGCGTCCCACTGCTGCTCGCTCATGCGCATCATCAGGCCGTCTTTGGTGATACCGGCATTGTTCACCAGGATGTCAATGCTGCCGAAGTCCTCGTGTACCTTGGCTACCACCTCAGCTGTCTGAGCAAAGTCAGCAGCGTTAGAGGCATAACCTACGCACTTTACGCCAAGAGCGGCAATCTCGGCCTCAGTGGCCTTTCCGTTTTCGTCAATTACGAGGTCGGTAAATGCAATGTTAGCACCTTCCTGAGCAAACTTCAAGGCAATAGCCTTGCCAATACCACGGGCAGCACCGGTAATGAGTGCTGTTTTTCCAGATAAAAGTCCCATAAATTTCTGTTTAATTTTATATTTCGGTTTATTACTAATAATTCAGATTCATGCCCAGCACGCGTCTGACCAGTCCGGCTACGATGGGGCGGCTGGTGGCTTCGGTGAGCCCTTCGCCCAGACGGCCGTAAATGTAGGGCACTTCCAGCCCCTTGACGCTGTAGCTGATAATGTCGGCCATAAAGCCGACGTCGTCAATGCGGAACTTGGCCTTGGCGCATCCTTCCTCCAACACGCGCTTGTAGAGCTCGCGCTCGTCGTTGTCAAAAGGCTTGCGCACCTGCTCCACGCGCCAGATGTTGCGGAAGAATTCGGCCCGCAGATTACCGTTGCGCGCCACTGTCTCCTTAATCATGCGCAAGTGCGTGTATATCATGGTCAGAATTTTCTGCTCGGGCGACACATCCATCTGTGCCACCTCCTCAATGCACTCCGACAGGCGGTCCAGCTCTTCTTCAATCACGGCATAATAGATTTCCTCCTTGTTCTTGAAGTAAGTGTAGAGTGTGCGACGTCCGCGCTTGGAGGTAATGGCAATGTCGTTCATGGTAGTGGCGTCATACCCATTTTGGGCAAACAACTGACGGGCTACTTCTACGAGTTTCTGACGGGTGCGTGATACAGACATAGGGCAAATGCGCTAATTTGTCAATTTTAATATATCCAAGAAAAGCCTGCACTTAATCCGTCGGCACGCGGCTCCTGACCACGCTGCATACGCGATGAGCTAAGTCTGGGAAGGAGCGAGCGAAACGCGATTAAAAGCATGCTCACTTTGCTGCAAAGTTAATCTATTTTCAGCAAAACGGCGATATGCCCACCTCACTTTTTTTCCAAAAGGTGGACATACCGCCGCTTGGTCTGCCGACGACTGCTACACCGGCCGGTGCGGCGCATCAGTCACCCTGCCCGCCCGGCTCCGGCAGCCGGATACTGCCGACCACCTTCAGCCAATAGGCCCGCACGTCGGACCAGTGATAAAAGGGGGCGCAATCCGTCGGCACCGGCAACGTCACCTCGCGCTCGTTGAGCAGCGGTTTGACCAAGATGTCGGAACTGCCCTTGCGCCGGTAAAAAATCAGCTGGATATTGCCGCACATCGGAATGATGCGGTACGTGCGATAGGTGTCGGCGATACGTTGCCAGTCGGTGGTAGCCTTTTGCAGACGGTCCATCCCCATCAGGGCGGCCAGCGGGGCCAAATTGGTATCGTGGCCGTAACGCAACGTCACGCAACGATAGGCCGAAGCGATGACCGTGTCGGCCGTTGTCACAAAATTCTCCAGCAAATTGCGCTCCAACTGGTACATGCACTGCTGACTCAGCGGCGAAGCACCTTTTTCGTAATACCACTCAAAGTTATTGCGCTGCCACAAATCGTAGCGCTCGTCGGCGGTAAACAGAAACGACAAGCCCTCCTGCCCGTAACTGCTCTGACTGATGCCGTCCAGCTCGAACAAGTCGCACATCAGGGCCGTGGGAGTGATGCCCAACACCGCAGCATCCACTTTTTTCGTAAAGAGCTGTGCCATCAGCCGGTCGGGATGGACATACACGCTGTCTGCCACGCGATACACCGAATCGGCCTGCGCCAAATGCTGCTGCTCAAAATTTTTGTTCTTGTACTTAATGTAATAAGCGTCGTGAGCGCTGGCATCCTGCGTAATGACCAGTCCGCCGTTCAACTGCGCCAGACGCACACAGGCCGCCGCCATTGACAGGAAGGCCCGCGTCTTGTAAGTGGCCCGCGCATCCACATGGGCGCCTTTGACGAATACCTGCGGATAATGTCGGTACATGCGGCTCACCAGTCCCTGATGCTGAGCAGCCCCTTTGGGCGTAAGCTCGCCATAACGGTCCTCGGCTTCCTTCCACAGACTTTCGGCCACGCGCAATGCCTTCTGTCCGTCAGCTGAAAGATAGCCCTCTTGCGCCGCCCGCCGCAGCACCTCCACCGGCTCGGCATACTTTTCCTCGTCGGTCAGATAGCGCGACCCATGACGGGCAAAAGCCGAAATGTAAAACGGTTCATAGCCCTTCGGAGCCTGACTTACCTTGTCGGGCACTGGGGCCTCATAGGCATAATATTTTCCGGCAGCCAATGCCGGATTCTTCATAATCTCCTCGCGCGCCGTCTGCGAAAATACCACAGCCGCGCAACCCATCCACCACAGAACACTCAAAAAGATTTTTCTCATTTCGCGCAAAATTTGCCGCAAAGATAGGTATTTGCACAGCACCTCCGCGCATCTCAACCGGCAAATACACAAAATGTAACAAAAAAGTCACAAACAGGGCCCGACCTCAACCAATATCATTACCGAAATGTCGCCTTCCTGCCACAGCCACCCGAAAGCCATAGCCGTGGCTAGACGGAAAAAGCGGTCTGGTACCACTTATGCTCGCAGATACACAAAAAAAGAGCGGAGCAAACTGCTTTAGCTTGCTCCGCTCTACTTCTTTAAAAGTGGCGGCTACCTACTCTCCCGTCTT